>Ga0302347_1000701_pt1 | contig 48369 bp, 38 predicted proteins | sample PhyWR1_FD_202178 | JGI IMG/M metagenome (GOLD analysis project Ga0302347, IMG submission 202178) | Leaf surface microbial communities from wheat plants in UC Gill Tract Community Farm, Albany, California, United States - DLSL W.R1 (v2)... | ecosystem: Host-associated > Plants > Phyllosphere >... | reverse complement strand
CGCGACCACGGAGGCGATTTCCTCGGGCTGGGCGCGCCGGCCCAGCGGCACGCGCAGCTGCACTTCGCGCGCGTATTCGGGGTTGGCGCTGAGTTCGGCGCTCATCGGCGTCTGCACGCGGCCGGGCGCGACGGCGTTGACGAGAATGTTCCACTCGGCAAACTCGCGCGCCCAGGCGCGCGTCAGGCTGATGATCGCGCCCTTGGCCGCCGCATAGGCGCTCACGTTGCGGTGCGTGCCATAGGCGGTGATCGACGCGGTGTTGATGATGCGGCCGCTGCGCCGCGCTTTCATCGCGGGCAGCACGGCCTGGGTGCAGAGCATGGCGCCCTTGACCGTCACGGCCAGCATCAGATCGATGGCGGCCTCGTCAATCTCTTCGAGCGGCCGCATGCCGCCGGGAATGCCGGCGTTGTTGACCAGGATGTCGACCGCGCCCAGCTGCTGCTGTGCGGCAGCGAACGCCTCTGAAACGCTGGCGCGGTTCGAGACATCGGCGACGCAGGCCAGGGCCTGGCCGCCGGCCGCGCGCACCCGCGCCACGGTCTCGTGGGCGGCATCGGCGTGCAGGTCGTTGACGATGACTGCCGCGCCGCGCGCGGCCAGCAGTTCGCAGTGGGCCCGGCCTATGCCCGAGCCCGCGCCGGTCACCAGCGCAATTTTTCCCAGCAAGGGTGTGTACATGGCGGCGTCCCGGTTCACGCCGCGATGCGGTGGGTGGCGGCGTTGAAGTGCACCACCGGGTTGGACGGGCTGTTGCGCGAGCGCCGCACCTTGCCGACGACCAGCACATGCGTGCCCAGCTCCTGGGTCCAGACCACGTCGCATTCCATGCTGGCCAGCGCGTCGGCCAGCACGGGCGCCTGGCCGCTCTCGCTGTGCCAGCGCTCGTCCGAGAAGCGCGCCAGGCCCTGCGGCGCCTGCAGGAACTGGGCCATCACGGCGTCATGGCCTTCGCCCAGCACATTGGCGGCAAAGCGCCCGCTTTCCAGCAGCGGCGCGGTGAACGACGACTGGCGGTGGGCGAAAAAACCAATCATCGGCGGCTCGGCGCAGACCGCGGTGAGGCTGGACACAATCATTCCCGCGACCTCGTCGCCCTGGCCCGTGCTGACCGCGCAGATGCCCGCGGGCAGCGCGCGCAGCGCGGTCTTGAATTCAGCGATGGACACCACTTCTTCCTGGTCGCCATGGCTGATGTGGGCGCGCACCTGGCCCTGTGCGTCGACCCAGCCGTTGCGCTGCGCGTAGTCGAGCATGCGCGCAAAGCCCTCCTCCCATTCGGGCTCGCCCGCATGGCCGCTGACGAAGCGCAGCACCGAGGGCGCGAGCCGCACATGGGTGTCGCCCTCACGCTGGCCGATGCGGCGTATCGCGCGCTCCACGGCCTCGGGCGGCTGGGGATCGATCAGCACCTCGAGCCGCTTGAAATCCATGGGCTCGCGCAGGGACAGGGTCCCGGAATCGGACAGATGAAAGCGCATATGGGTCTCCTTAGGCGGCGGTGGCGACGCTGAGTTCGCCCACTTCCTTGCGGATCGCGGGAATGATGCGTTCGCCCCAGAGTTCGATCTGGCGCAGCATGGTCTTCTGGTCGAAATCACCGAGCTGGGTCTGCAGCGCGATGTGCTTGGGGCGCAGGATGCTGATCTCTTCGAGCATCTTGTCTATCACCTGGTTAACCGAACCCACGGGCAGGTTGGCGCGCATCTGGTCGAAGCTCATGTCGGTGGGCGAAGGCTCTTCCTGCACCATGTAGCCGTCCTCGCTTTGCGCGCGGCGGAACTTGAGGCTTTCGGAAATGCGCCGCTGGAAGCGCGCGTTGTCGAGATAGGAGTCGACTTCGGCGCGGTTGTCGGACGCATAGGCGCAGCGCAGGAAGCCGAACTTCACATCGCGGTCCAGGTCCTTGCCGTTGTCCTCGGCGACCTTGTCCAGGCGCGCGCGCAGGCTGGTGATCGCGTCGTTGCCGTTGAGCAGCGCGGTGACGAACAGGTTGTGGTTCTCGCGCACGCCGCGGCCCAGCACCGTGGGATTGCCCGAGGTGACCCACAGCGGGGGCATGGGGTCCTGCAGGCAGCGCACGGCAATCGAGCTCGGCGGCACATCGAGGTGCTTGCCGTGGTATTCGAAGATGCGTTCGCCCAGGCCCTTGGGAATGATGTCGAGGAACTCGTTGAAGATCTCGCCCGACTCGGCGATCTTCACGCCGAAGCGCTCGAATTCGAACTCCTGATAGCCCGAGCCCACGCCCAGATCGAGGCGGCCGTTGGACACGGTGTCGACAAAGCCGACTTCGGCCAGGAAGCGCGCGGGATGGTACAGCGGCAGGATGCAGACCGCCGTGCCCAGGCGGATGCGGCTGGTCTTGGCGGCCACATGCGCGACCATCATCAGCGGCGAGGGCGACAGCGAGTAGTTGTTGAAGTGGTGCTCGGCATACCAGGCGCTGTGGAAGCCGGCCTGTTCCGCGACCACGGTCTGCTCGATAGAGTTCTGGATCACCTGCTGCGAACTCTGGTGATAGCCACGTTGCTGCGCGAGGATGAAGACGCCGAATTCCATGCTGTGCTCCTTGTTTTGATAGCCGTGAATCTGATAAATGATTCTAGGAAGGCACGGCGCCGGCCGGAATGCATGAAAATCGAGGTTCTGTCCTGCGGATATTGGAGAAGTCATGGATCGGCTGCGTGCTATGGAGTTTTTTCTTTCGGTTTCGCAAACCAAGAACTTTTCAACCACGGCGCGCACGTTCGGGGTATCTGCAACCGCGGTTTCACGGCTGATCACCGATTTCGAGGATTCGCTGGGCGTCAAATTGCTGCTGCGCTCCACGCGCCAGATCATGCTGACCGAATCGGGTGAGGAATATGCGCGCCAGCTCGAAGGCATTCTCTGGAACATCAACGCGGCCCACTCCAGCATCACCGCGATACGCGAGGCGCCCAAGGGCCATCTGCGTGTGCACTCGCGCATGATGTTCGGCCTGGGCGTGCTGCCGCCGCTGATCGCGCGCTTTCGCAAGCTCTACCGCGACATCCACATCGAGCTGATCCTGTCGGAAACGCCGGCCGACCTGCGGCGCGACCAGATCGACATCGACTTTCGCATCTCGCCGCCGGTCGAGGCCGGCGTCAAGCGCCGCATCCTGTTTCGCAGCGCGCGCTATCTCGTGGCCGCGCCGGCCTACCTGCAAGGGCGCGCGCTGCCGCAAAAGCCTGCCGACCTGGGCGAGCATGACTGCCTGAACTACCTGCGGCCCGGCGGCGAAAGCGTCTGGCATTTCAGCCAGGCAGGCCAGATCGAGGACCTGGCCTTCCAGCCGCGCCACGCCAGCAACAACGGCATGGCGCTGCTCGAGATGGCGCGCCTGGGCGAAGGCATTGCCCTGCTCGACGACTACACGGTGCATGCCGACCTGGAACGCGGCAGCCTGGTGCGGCTGCTGCCCGACTACCAGGTGACCAACACCACCTACGAGGAAGGCATGTACGCGACCATCCTCGACACGCCCATGGTGCCGACCAAGCTGCGGCTGTTTCTCGACTTCGTCGTCGAGCATGTGTCGGGCGAGAGCAACCGTTTCATCGCGCTGGGCGACGAGCCCGCGGCCAGCGATCAGGTCGGCGGCTGAATATCGCAGGCCGGGCGCGAGGCGCCGCGCCGGCCCAGGCCGCGCAGGCGCAGCACGCGCCCGTCAAGCGGGCCGCTGGCGCTGAGCCGGCCGCTGTCGGAAATCGAAGTCACATAGAGCTCGTCGAGCAGCGGGCCGCCAAAACACAGTGAGCTGGGGTGGGTCAGCGGCAGGCGCAGGCGCTGGCCCGGCCGGCCCTGGGCGTCGAAGCGCACGATTTCGCCGGTGTGCACCAGCGCGCTCCACAGCCCGCCTTCGTCGTCGAAGCAGCAGCCGTCGGGCGCCGAGCCCAGCGGCTGGGTATCGACAAACAAGGAACGCTGCCAGGGCGCGACGCCGGCCTGCGGGTAGACATAGATGCGCCGCGCCGCGCTGTCGCAGACAAACACCCGGCCGTCGACCGGGTGCTGGACCGGGCCGTTGACCACGCCATAGTCTTGATCGACGCGCGCCATGTGACCCGAGGGGTCCACGCGGTACAAGCCGCCCAGCGGCGCTTCGCCCGGTTCGCGAAACGTGTGCATGGTGCCCACGCAAAAGCTGCCGTCGGCCAAGGCCGCGCCGTCGTTCAGACGCAGGTTGGGGTGCTGCTCTTCCAGCCGGCCCAGCGTCTGCAGGCGGCCGCTGGCCGGGTCGAGCAGCACCACGCTTTCGCGCAGCGCGACCACCAGGCGGCCGTCGCTGTTGAGCGCAAACGAACCCAGCGGCGCGGGCAGCTCGAAGCGCCGGCATTCATCGCCCTGGGCATCGAGCGCCAGCAGCAGGCCGTCGCGGCTGTCGATCAGCCACAGCAGTTGCTGGCGCGCGTCCCAGACCGGGCATTCGCCCAGACGCGTGTGCAGCGCGCCAAACGCCTGGATCTCGGGATGGGAAGCGGGGAAGGCGGACATGGCGGAAAGCTCGTGTGAAAGGCCCGCAAGGGCGAGGCGATTGCGCTCATCTTACGAGGGGATGACAGCGCGACTCCGTACGTTTTCGCAGAACACATCCAACGATTTGACGGGGACTGATCTGCCCGGTTCGTCCCTAGAATTTCCCTGCGCCCCCCTTGTAGAGGGCTCGGGTTTACCCCGAATACCAGGAGACAAACTTGAACGCCACCGATTTTCCGCGCCAGACCGCGGACATTTTCCATTCCTGCCCGGCAAATGCCCTGATTAATCTGGCGGAGGTGAACCATGGCTGAAAAAAGCGTACTGTTTGAAGTCAAGGACAAAGTGGCTCTGGTCACGCTCAACCGCCCGCCCGTCAATGCGCTCAACCGTGCAATGCGCCGGGAAATCGTCGCGATCTTCGACGACATTTCAGCGCGTGATGATATTCGCTGCGCGGTATTGACGGCCCAGGGCTCGGTTTTCTGCGCCGGCGCCGATTTGAAGGACCGCCCGGACGCCGATATTCCCGGCGATTTTCTCGAACACAACCGCATCACCCGCGAAACCGGCAATGCGATACGCGAATGCGCCAAGCCCGTGATTGCCGCGATCAACGGCGCGGCGCTGGGCGCGGGCCTGGGGCTGGCCGCGGCCTGCGACATCCTCTACGCCTCGGACAACGCGACCTTCGGCATGCCCGAGATCAACGTCGGCCTGGCCGGCGGCGCGTCCATGCTGCGCACGCTGTTTGGCCGCTCCACGGCACGCCGCATGTTCTTCACCGGCCAGCGCCTCACGGCCGCCGAGCTGCTGCAGCGCAATGTGCTCGAAGCCGTGCTGCCGCCCGAGGAACTGCTGCCCGTGGCCATGAAGCTGGCGCATGAAATCGCGTCCAAGGCACCGCTGGCCGTGATCTACGCCAAGCGCGCGGCCAACATGGTCGACGTGATGCCGCAGCGCGACGCCTACCGCTTCGAGCAGGAGTTCACCATGACGCTGGCGCGCACCGAGGACGCACGCGAAGCGCGCATGGCGTTTCTCGAAAAGCGCGAGCCGCAATTCAAGGGCCGCTGAACCATGAGCGACTACCAGACACCCGCCCCGGGGGCCGGGATGGACGCCTTTTTCCTGGCGCGCGGCATTGCCGTGATCGGCGCCTCGGCCGACGCGACCAAGATCGGCGGGCGCCCCGTGCACCTGCTGCGCCGCCACGGCTATGCCGGCGCCATCTATCCCATCAACCCCAAGGGCGGTGAAATCCAGGGCCTGCCGGCCTATGCCCGCCTGGCCGACACGCCCGAAGCGCCCGAACTGGCGCTGATTGCCGTGCCCGCGGCGCACGCGGTGCAGGCCGTCGAGGACTGCGCGGCGCGCGGCGTGCGCGCCGTGGTCGTGCTGTCGTCGGGCTTTGCCGAAGCCGGCGCGCAAGGCGCGGCCTGGCAGGCGGCGATGCGCGCCACGGCCCTGCGCCACGGCATGCGCCTGCTGGGCCCCAACTGCCTGGGCACGGTGGGCGTGGCCGAGCGCGCCATTGGCTCGTTCTCGGTCGCGCTGGAAGACTACTACCCCCGGCCCGGCGCGATCGGCATCGTTTCGCAGTCGGGCAATATCGGCAGCTACACGCTGCAGCTGCTGGTGCAGCGCGGCGTGGGCATCAGCCGCATGGTGACCACGGGCAACGAAGCCGAAGTCGATCTGGCCGACGGCATTGCCGCGCTGGCGCGCGACCCGGCAACGCGCGTGATCCTGTGCTGCATGGAAACCTGCCGCGACGGCGAACGCCTGACCCAGGCGCTGGCGATTGCGCGTGAACACCAGACGCCCGTGGTGGTGCTCAAGATAGGCGCGACGGAACAAGGCCAGGCCGCGGCCGCCTCGCACACCGGCGCGCTTGCCGGCTCGGACGCGGTGATTGACGCCGTGCTGCGCCGCCATGGCGCGCTGCGCGTGCGCTCGCATGAAGATCTGGTGGAAATCGGCCAGGCGCTGAGCCAGCTCCTGCCTCACAGCCTGCCGCGCAAGCCCGCGGTGACGCTGGTTGCGGCCTCGGGCGGCTTCGGCATCATGATGGCCGACGCGATGAGCGACGCCGGCCTGGCCCTGCCCGCGCTTGCCGCCGCCACGCGCGCGCGCATCCACAAGGTGCTGCCGGGCGCAAGCACCAACAATCCCGTCGATGCCTCGGCGCAGATTTCCAGCCGCCCCGACATCCTGTTCGAAGTGCTGTCCGCCTTGCAGGAAGACCCGGGCGAAGCCACGACCGTGCTGTTTCTTTCGCTGGGCCTGTACAGCAGCCGGCTGCGCGATATCTACCTGCAGGCGCTGGCCCAGCTGCGCGCGGCCTATCCGCAGCGTCCGCTGATCATCATCAGCCGTGGCCCGGCCGATGCCGTGGTGCAGATCCAGGCGCTGGGCATTCCAGTGTTCTCCAGCATAGACGCCGCGGCGCGCGGCATCGCGGCGCTGGTGCGCCAGGCCGAACTGCTGGCCGCCGAACAGCCTCCTGCGGTCCCGGCGCGCAGCGCTGGCGCGCGCCTGCCCGAGTCCGCGTTCCGCAACGAGTACGCGGCCAAGCAGGTGCTGATCGATGCCGGCTTCGAAGTGCCGCTGGAGCGCAGCGTCAAGGACGCCGACGCCGCCGTGCAGGCCGCCGACGCGCTGGGCTATCCGGTGGTGCTGAAAATCCTGTCGGAAGACATTGCGCACAAAACCGAAGCCGGCGGCGTGGCGCTGAACCTGGCCGATGCCGCTGCGGTGCGCGCCGCGAGCGCGCGCATCTTTGCAAGCGTCGCCGCGCATGCGCCCGATGCGCGCATCGAGGGCCTGCTGGTCGCGCCCATGCTGCGCGGCGGCACCGAGCTGATCGCCGGCATCTCGCGCGACCCGGTGTTCGGCCCGGTGGTCATGGTCGGCATGGGCGGCATCTACGCCGAAGTGCTGCGCGATGTCGCCGTGCAGCCCGCGCCCGTGAGCCAGGCCCAGGCGCTGGCCATGATCCGCTCGCTGCGCCTGTTCCCGCTGCTCGACGGCGCGCGCGGCCAGGCCAGGGCCGATATCGATGCCGCGGCGCGCGCCGTCGCCCGGCTGTCCGAATTCGCCTGCACGCACCGCGACCAGGTCGGCGAAATCGACCTCAACCCCATTCTCGTGCGCCCCGCTGGCCAAGGCATTGCCATCCTGGACGCGCTGATGGTGGCCTGCATTCCTGAAACCGAGAGCGCCCATGCTGAATAATTTCCCTATGAGCGTCGACCTGGCCGGCTACCGCCGCCATGCCCACGACTGGCTCGCGACCCACCTGCCCGCGCACATGCGCGGCGACAGCCTCGACTACCGCACGCCCACGCTGCAGGAAAGCAGTGCCTGGGAAGCCGCAATGCACCAGGCCGGCCTGGCGGGAATGACCTGGCCCAAGATCTACGGCGGCCATGGCCTTAGCCTGCGCGAGCATCTGGTCGTGAACCAGGAAGTCGGCCGCCTGCTGATGCCCGACAGCGTCAGCTCCATAGGCAAGGAGCTTGCGGGCCCGATCATCATGGCCGTGGGCACCGAGGAACAAAAGCAGAGCTTCCTGGCCAATATCCTGGCCATGCGCGAATTCTGGTGCCAGGGCTTTTCCGAGCCCGACGCGGGCTCGGATCTCGCGCGCCTGCGCACCAAGGCCGTACAGGAAGGCGACCAGTGGCGCATCAACGGCCAGAAGATCTGGACCAGCGGCGCGGCCAAGGCCCACTACTGCCTGCTGCTGGCGCGCACCGGCACCGTTGCCGACCGCCACCGCGGCCTGCTGATGTTTGCCGTGCCCATGAACACGCCCGGCATCCGCGTGGTGCCGATCAAGTCGATCGACGGCAAGGACTCGTTTGCCGAAGTGTTCTTTGACGACGTGGTCGTGCCCGACAGCGCGCGCCTGGGCGCGCCCGACGAAGGCTGGGCCGCGGCGCTCAAGGTGCTGGGCATAGAGCGCGCGACCAACCGCATGTACCGTCCCTGGCGCTTCGAAGCCGAGCTGCGCTTCCTGGTGCGCGCGCTGCGCTCCGATCCGCAGCTCGCGCTCCAGCTGGAAGACGGCGGCGTGCAGAGCCGTGTCGGCGAGCTGCTGGCCGAGATCGACGGCCTCAAGGGACTGGTCGAGCGCTCGGTCGACCAGATCCTGCAAGGCCAGGCCGTGGGCGCCCGCGGCTCGCTGACCAAGCTGTTCTGGTCCGAATGCCACCAGTCGTTCGCCAGTTTCGCGCTGTCGCAGGTCAGCCAGATCGGCCCGCAGTCAAGCGCGCTGGCCCGGCGCGCGCGCAAGGTCTTCACCCAGGCCTACCTGTTCTCACGCGCCGAGACGATCTATGCGGGGACTTCCGAAGTCCAGCTCGATCTGATTGCCCAACGCATTCTCCAGCTGCCCCGGGAGCACTGACATGACCCAACAAGACCAGGGGCTGCGCCCCGAAGAGTTCGGCGAGGCCGCCGAAGCCGCGATCACCGATGCGCTCGGCCGCCCCGAAGACACCCATGCGGGCGTGCTGGCCGCGGCCGGCCTGTTCGGCGTCTGCGCACCCGAAGAGGACGGCGGCATGAACCTGCCGCTGGCCTTTGCCGTGCCCGTGGTGCAGGCCGCAGGAAAGCTGCGCCTGCGCTTTGCGCTGGCCGAGCAGATCGTGCTGGCCCGCCACCTGCCCGATGCCGCGCTGCGCGCCGCGCTGATCGACGGCAGCCGCCGCGCGACCATTGCTGCCCAGGGCCGCCTGGGCGATGCCTGGGTAGGCCATGCGCGCCAGGCGCAGCAGGCCGACTGGCTGCTGCTGCGTGCGCCCGAAGGGGACGGCGCGCAGCTGGTCGATCTCGCCGGCGCGCCGCGCGAACTCGACCCGTCGCTGGACCCCGAGGAACCCGCGGCCTGGCATGACCTGTCGCAGGCCCGGGTGCTGGCGCAGCTCGATGCCGCGGCCGCCGCCGCGCTGTGGCATGACCTCGATCTGCTGTTCGCGGCCAGCGCCCATGGCGCGGCCGACGGCGCGCTGCAGGCCGCAGTCGAACACACCGGCACGCGCGTGCAGTTCGGCGCACCGCTGTCGACACGCCAGGCCGTGCGCCACTGGCTGGCGCGCATGAAGCTGTTCCACGAGACCAGCGGCGCGGCCATCTACCACGCGCTGCGCGTCGATCCCGCGGAACCCGAACGCGCCCAGCCTGCACGCGTGGCACGCAGCGCGCTGGTGCTCAATCTGCAGCACGCGGCGTTCATCATCGAAAAGGCCATGCATCTGCACGGGGGCATGGGCTTCACCTGGGAGCTGCCGCTGCACCGCGCGCTGCGCAGCGTGCGCGCGCTCGAAGCGGCCTGCGGCGCGGGCGCTGCCGCGCGCCGGATCGGACAAGACTTCATCAATGCACAGGAGGCCGCATGAGCAGCGCCAAACTCGACTTGCAGGACCGCGTGGCCCTGATCACCGGCGCCGGCAACGGCATTGGCCGTGAAACCGCGCGCCAGATGGCGGCGCGCGGCGCCGTGGTGGCCGTCAACGACCTCAAGCCCGAATTCGTCGGCGCCGTGGTCGACGAGATCCGCGCCGCCGGCGGCCGCGCGTTCGGCGTGGTGCAGAACATCGCCAGCCGCGAAGGCATCCATGCGGCCGTGGCCCAGGCGCGCAGCGAAGGCGGGCGTTTCGACATCCTGGTCAACAACGCGGCCTGGGTGCGCTACCAGGCCGTGGCCGACATCCAGGCCGACACCATGGAGCGCATGCTCGACGTAGGCTTCAAGGCCGTGATCTGGGGCATTCAGGCCGCCACGGCAGCCATGGACGCCGAGCGCGGCGGCGCCATCGTCAACGTCGCCTCCACGGCCGCTTTGCGCTCGGCGCCCAACTCGCTGGTCTATTCGGGCATCAAATCGGGCATCCTGGGCATCACGCGCGCGGCCGCGGCCGAACTCGGCGCGCAGCGCATACGCGTCAACGCGGTCTGCCCTTCGGCCGTGCCCACCGAGGGCACGCAGCGCAACCGCAACGCCGAGCGCGACGCGGCGCGCATTGCCGCCACGCCCATGGGCCGGCTGGGCACGGTTGAAGACATCGCGCGCACCATCTGCTTCCTGGCCAGCGACGACGCCGGCTTTGTCACCGCGCAGGGCCTGGCCGTCGACGGCGGCGTGACCTTCACCAACCTCTGAACGCCGCGATGACTACTTCCCAGGACCGCGCAAGCGTTCTGATCACTGGCGCCGCCGGCGGCATAGGCCGCGCCACGGCGCTGCTGCTGGCGCGGCGCGGCTGGCACTGCGTGCTGGTCGACGCCGACGCCGCGGCGCTCGATCGCCTGCAGGCCGAATGGCCGCAGCAGGCGCGCGCGCCGCTGGCGCTGGTGGCCGATCTCACCGACGCGGCGCGCATTGCCGCGCTCGGCCCGCAGCTGCCGCCGCTGGACGCGCTGATCAACAACGCCGGCATGTCTGCCGGCGGTGCCGAGGTGCTGGCGGGTGTCGAGGACGGCGCGGCGCAGCGGCTGCTGGCGCTCAATCTCGAAGCGCCGGCGCGCATGGTGCAGGCCTGCGCGCCGCAGCTGCGCGCCGGCGCGCGCATCGTCAATGTCGCCTCGGGCGCGGGCCTGCGCGCGATTCCCTGGCGTGGGCTGTACAGCGCCAGCAAGGCCGGCGTGATTGCCCAGACCCAGGCATTGGCGCGCGCCCGGCCCGACTGGAGCGTGAGCGCGCTGTCGCCGGGCTTTGTGCGCACCGAGCTCGTGCAGCGGCTGATCGCCAGCCAGCGCCTGGACCTGCCCCAGGTGCTGGCGCGCATTCCGCTGGCGCGCATGGCCGAGCCCGAAGACATGGCCGAGGCGCTGGCGTTTCTCGTGAGCCCCGGCGCCCGGCCCTGCGCGGGCCAGCTGCTGGTGCTCGATGGCGGCTCGTCCATCTATGGCGGCAGCCAGCCCTTGCCGCCCACGCAACTGGCCGCGCTGGCGTTCGACACCCCGCGCGCGCTGCACGCCACATGCATTGAATCCGCCGAATGGCAGGCCGCGCTGGCGCAGCTGCCCAGCGCAGCTGCCGGCTACCCGGCCGTGATCGACGGCCGGGCCTTGCAGGCACCTGCCGGCGGCCTGCTTGCCGCCGTGCTGGAGGCGGCGCGTGCCTTCCGCGCCCGGCATGCGCGCCAGGCCAGCCTGACGCTGCTGCTGCCGCCACCCCCTGCGGCTGTCGACTGGCAGCTTGCCGGCGACGCCGCCGCGGCGCGCATGGCCCTCAGCACGCTGGCCGCCGAATGGGGCGCTGCGGGCCTGCGCATCAATGCGCTGGCGCCCGCCTGCGCGCCCGCCGACTGCGTGGCGCTGCTTGACTACATGAGCGGCGCACGCGCCCAGTTCCTTACAGGCCAGGTGCTTATGCCTGCCCTGCCATGATGCCAACCCAATTGCGGGCAGCCCGGTAGCTGACCACGCAGAACATAAAGGAGACAAATCATGATCCACACGCCTCTCACCCGCCGCACGCTGCTGGCCGGTACGGCCGCCTTCGCCCTCCAGGCCCATGCCAGCAGCAGCACGGGCAACTGGCCGGCACGCACCATACGCCTGGTCGTTCCCGGCCCCGCGGGCTCGGGCATGGACATCTTCGGCCGCCTGCTCGCAGTGAACCTGCAGGAAGCGCTGCGTCAGACCGTGGTGGTCGACAACAAGCCCGGCGCCAACAGCCTGATAGGCACCGACAACGTCGCCAAGGCCCAGGCCGACGGCTATACGCTGCTGCTCTCGCCCTCGTCGGCGATCGCCATCAATCCCGTGATCCAGGCCAAGATACCCTACGACACCGAGAAGGACCTGCTGCCCGTGGCCCAGGTCGGCTCGGCCGGCGTGCTGCTCGTGGCCCATCCCTCGACCGGCTTCAAGAACCTCGGCGACCTGGTGCGCCACGTCAAGGCCAATCCCAATAAGCTGGTCTACGGCTCCTGGGGCAGCGGCTCGACCGGCCACCTGGCAATGGAAGGCATCAAGGCCCACTACGGGCTGCAGATGGAACATGTGCCGTTCAAGGGCGTGGCCCCGCTGGTGACCGATCTGCTGGGCAACAACATCTCGGTGGGTTTCACCGACATTGCCTCGCCCGTGCCGCATATCCGCGCCGGCAAGCTCAGCGCCCTGGGCTGCACCGGCTCGGCGCGCGGCCCGGCGCTGCCCGAAGTGACCACGCTGTACGAGCAGGGCTTTCGCTTCGACATGAACGGCTGGTACGGCGTGTTCGCGCCGGCCGGCACGCCGCCCGAAGTCGTGCAGCGCCTGAACCAGGAAATCAACCGCATCCTGGCGACCGACGACGTGATCCAGAAGTTCGCGCTGCAGAACATGGCCAAGCCGCCGATCAAGAGCGTGGAGCAGTTCGCGACCACGGTGAAGCAGGATGTGGCGGTGTGGCAGAACCTGGCAAAGGTGGCCAAGCTGCGGGTGGATTGACGCGCTGGAGGACAGGCCGTTCACCCTTCGACGGGCTCAGGGCGAACGGTTAGCGCGCCCCCGTTCGTGGTGAGCTTGTCGAACCATGAACGCCCTGCACTCAAACCAGAAGACAGGCCGTTCACCCTTCGACGGGCTCAGGGCGAACGGATAGCGCCCCGCTACCAGTCCCCAAAGAAGATTTCCTGCATTGCATATGCACATTCCTTCCTTGGCCGGAGCCGTACGCGCGCGTAGATTCAGGCGGACCACAGGGTCCTCCTTCCATCTTTGCCGCGCGCACGCGCCTTTTCGCCCATGCCCTCCCCCTTCTTTTCCCTGGTTCCCGCCACCACGCTGCGTGCCTGGCTCAACGATGGCGCGGAAATCGCGCTGCTCGATGTGCGCGAAGCCGGCCAGTTCGGCGAGGGCCACCCTTTCTTCGCGATTCCCGCGGCCTACAGCCAGCTGGAAAACGAGGTGCCGCGCCTGGTGCCGCGGCGCGACACGCGCATCGTGCTGCTCGATGCCGGCGACGGCGTCGCCGAGCGCGCCGCCCACCGCCTTGCGGCGCTGAAGTACACCCACCTGCATGTGCTCGAAGGCGGCGCGCCGGCCTGGGCGGCCGCGGGCTATGTGCTGTTCCAGGGCGTGAACCTGCCGTCCAAGACCTTTGGCGAACTTGTGGAGCATGCGTTCGACACGCCGCGGCTTTCGGCGCAGGAGCTGCAGCGCCGCCAGCAGGCCGGCGAGCCGCTGGTGCTGCTGGACGGCCGCACGCTGGGCGAGCACCGCAAGATGACGATTCCCGGCGCCACGCCCCTGCCCAACGGCGAACTCGCTCTGCGCTGGCATGCGCTCGCGCCCGATCCGCATACGCCCATCGTCGTGCATTGCGCGGGCCGCACGCGCAGCATCATTGGCGCGCAGATCCTGCGCAGCCTGGGCGTTCCCAACCCGGTGATCGCGCTGGAGAACGGCACCCAGGGCTGGGCGCTGGCCGGTCTGCAACTCGAGCACGGCAGCGCGCGCCGCGATCCCAGCGCCGGTGACGTGCGCCCGCAGGACCAGGCCGCGGCCGCGGCGCTGGCCGAAGAACTCGGCGTGCCGCAGCTCAGCGCCGCCCAGGCCCAGGCCTGGATAGACGAGCGCGCACGCACCACCTATGTGCTTGACGTGCGCAGCGCCGAGGAGTTTGCCGCGGGCACGCTGACAGGCGCGCGCCACGCGCCCGGCGGCCAGCTGCTGCAGGCCACCGACCAGAGCATTGGCGTGCGCCACAGCCGCGTGCTGCTGCTCGATGACGAAGCCATTCGCGCGCCGGTGATTGCCAGCTGGCTCTGGCGCCTGGGCTATGAAACTGCCACGGTCGAAGGCGGCATACGCGCGCCGCTGCGCCTGCCGGCCCCGGCCGATGCAGCGCCGGCAACCGCGCCGCTGGCAAGGCAAGACCTGGCCGCCTGGGTCGCGCAGCATGCGCCGCTGCTGGTCGATCTGCAGCCTTCGCTGGCCTATCGCCAAAAGCATGCCGCCGGCGCGCTCTGGTCGCTGCGCCCGCGCCTGGCCGCGCAGGTGCAGGCCGCGGCCCGCGCCGATCAGCCGGTGCTGCTGCTCGCGCCCGACGCCGCGACCGCCGCCCTGGCGCTGACCGAACTGCCAGGCCGCAGGCTGCAATGGGCGCTGGCCGCCGACTGGGAAGCTGCGGGCCTGGCGCTGGAAAGCACGCCCCACAGCCCGGCCGACAGCGAGGCCATTGACTATCTGTTTTTCGTGCACGACCGCCACGACGGCAACCTCGACGCCGCGCGCCGCTACCTGTCCTGGGAAACCGGGCTGATTGCCCAGTGCGCGCCCGATGAACTCGCCGGCTTCCGGCTGCCCGCGGCGGCAGCTGCCTGAGGCCGGCGCGCCGGCCAACGCCTTAACGCGCTGCGCGCATATCGTTCATCGATAAGCTTTGTTGTCGCCATGGCGGGGCTGTCAGAAGATAAGTGCCTATCCGCACTCCTCTGTTCTGCCCACCATGCGCCCACTCCCTGCTTCTTCCCGCTCCATTGCCCGCTCGCTGACCGGCGTGGCCGCGGCCCTCACCCTGCTGGCCGGCACGGCCCATGCCGATGCCACGCTCGACAAGATCAAGCAGCGCGGCAAGGTCACCATCGGCGTTCTGGCCAACGGCGGCCCGTTTGGCTCCATAGACCCCGCGACCCAGCAGCTTGTGGGCTGGAACCCCGAGCTCGCGCGCGCCCTGGCCAAGGGCCTGGGCGTGGAAGCCGAGCTGGTACAGGTGCAGACCGCGACGCGCACGCAGTTCCTGCAGGCGGGCAAGGTCGATCTGCTGATTGCCTCGATGGAGCTCAACCCCGACCGCGCCGAGATCCTGGGCTATGCGCCCACGCCGTTCTTCCGCGTCGGCGGCACGGCCGCGGTGCGCAAGGACAGCGGCATCACCCAATGGTCCGATCTGCGCGGCAAGGCGGTGTGCGTATCGCAGGGCAGCAGTTTCGCCAAGCCGCTGACCGCCGAGTACGGCGCCCAGGTGCAGGGCTACAAGAGCTCGTCGGATTCGCTGCTGGCGCTGCGCGGCGGCAACTGCGTGGCCGCGGTGCATGACAGCACGCTGATCCATCCGCTGGTGCGCGGCAATCCCGAATGGGCGCAGTACGCCGCGCCCATCACCACGGAAATCCTGCCCGCGCCGTCGGTGGTCTGGACGCGCAAGGGCGAGGCCGACACCATTGCCGCGGTCGACAAGGTGGTGCAGGAATGGCACCGAAGCGGCTGGCTGATCGCCACCGAGAAGCGCCTGGGCATCACCCCGGCCAACCCGTACCTGGTCGAGCTGCAGGCCAGGTTCAAGACCGCAGCGCGCTGAAGGCCGCCATGAGCGACAGCCTGTTGGTCCAGGGCGTGCAGGCGTTCAAGGCGCTGGGACTGAACTATTCCTTCGTGCTGGACGATATGGAGCGCCAGGCCTTCGTGCGCGGCCTGGGCGTGTCGCTGCAGCTGTGCCTGCTGACCATTCCCGGCAGCCTTGCCGTGGGCGTGCTGCTGGCCGCGGCGCTGACCTCGGGCCGGGCCTGGCTGGCCCAGCCCGCGCGCGCCTTTGTCGAAGTCACGCGCAACACGCCCACGCTGGTGCAGCTGTACTGCGCCTTCCTGGTGCTCAACATGCTGATCACCCAGCAGCTGCGCGACTGGGGCGCGGGCCCGAATCCGCTCACGCCGTTCATCTGGGTGGTGATCGTGGTCTCGCTGCACAAGGGCGTGTTCCATGCCGAGGCGCTGCGCGCGGGCATAGAAAGCGTGCCCCAGACCACGCTGGAAGCCGCGCGTTCGCTGGGCTTTTCGCGCCGCCAGCTGCTGGCGCGCGTGCAGCTGCCGCTGGCGCTGCGCTTTGCGCTGCCGTCGCTGATCAACAACCTGATCGATCTGGTGAAGATGACGGCCGTGGCCTCGGCGATTGCCGTCGGCGACGTGACCTATCAATCCATCATGATCTGGACGCAGCGCGACAACGTGCTCGAGCTGCTGCTGCTGATACTGCTGTGGTTCGGCCTGCTGACCTGGCTGCTGAGCCTGGCGGGCCGCTGGCTCGAACAACGACTGAGGATGCCTGGCTATGGCCAATGACGCCACCCTGCCCCTGCCGCCGTGGCGCGGCCAGGCGCTGCGCAATCCCTGGCTGATTGCCGGCCTGGCGCTGCTTGCGCTGCTGGCGTTCTGGAGCGCCACGGGCACGACGCCGGTGGCCGTCGCTCTGCTGTGGAAATGGCTGCCCTCGCTGCTGCGCGGCCTGCTGGTCAACATCGAGATCAGCGTGCTGGCGGTGGCGCTGGGCACGGTGGTCGGCCTGGTGATAGGCGCGCTGCTGCTGTCGCCCTCGGCCGTCGTGCGCCGCATCGCGCGCCTCTATGTGCAGGCGTTTCGCAATGCGCCGGTGCTGGTGCTGATCTATTTCACGACCTATGTGTTTCCCTTTGAAGTGCATGTCGTGCAGTGGAGCTTTCCCTTTCCCGACTGGGTCAAGGTGGTGCTGGGCCTGGCGCTGCCGACCAGCGCCAACGTTGCCGAGATCTTTCGCGGCGCTATCCAGTCGATTCCCAGCGCCCAGTGGGAGGCCGCGCAGTCGCTGGCCTTCAAGCGCAGCGAGATCTTCCGCCTGATCGTCCTGCCCCAGTGCCTGCGGCGCATGCTGCCGCCGTGGATGAACCTCTACGCCAGCATCACCATGAGCACTTCGCTGGCCTCGCTGGTGGGCGTGCACGATGTCGTCGACATGGCGCAGATCGCCAGCAACACCGTGGTGCGCACCGACTTCACCATCCTTGTCTATTTCACGCTGCTGGCGCTGTTCTTCGCCTACTGCTATCCGATTGCCCGCGCCACCCGCGCCCTGGAGCGACGCCATGAACGCCACTGATTCCTTTTTCTCCACGCCCGCGGCCGACGCGCTCGAGGCGCCGCTGGTGCAGCTCGAGAACGTGCACCTGTCCTTTGGCGACAACCAGGTGCTCAAGGGCATCAACGTCGAAGTGCGGCGCGGCCAGGCGGTGTCCATCATCGGGCCCTCGGGCTCGGGCAAGTCGACCATCCTGCGCTGCATCACGGGACTGCTGCGGCCGCAAGCCGGGCGTATCACCGTGGGCGATACGCGCGTCGACGCGCTGCGCACCGAGGCCGAGCTGATCGCCCTGCGCAAGCGCGTGGGCTTCGTGTTCCAGCAGTACAACCTGTTTCCGCACCTCACGGTGCTGCAGAACCTGGTGATCGCGCCCACGCGAGTGGTCGGGCGCAGCCGCGCCGTCGCCGAGCGCGACGCGCGCGCACTGCTCGAGAAGGTGCGCCTGGCGCACAAGGCCGACGCCTATCCCGGCGAACTGTCGGGCGGCCAGCAGCAGCGCGTGGCGATTGCGCGCGCGCTGGCCATGCAGCCCGAGCTGATCCTGTTCGACGAAGTCACTTCGGCGCTGGATCCCGAGACCGTGGGCGAGGTGCTCACGGTGATTCGCGACCTGGTCAAGGAAGGCATGACCTGCGTGCTGGTCACGCATGAAATGCGCTTTGCCGAGGAGATCAGCGACCAGGTCTATTTCACCGAAGCCGGCAGCATCGTCGAGCACGGCCCCGTGGCCCAGATCTTCGGCGCGCCGCGCAGCGAGCGCACGCGCCAGTTCCTGCAACGCGCCCTGGGCGAAGGCCAGCGCGCGCGCCCGGCTGCGCCCAGCGAGGCCGTGCGCTTCAACCAATTGCGTTTCGCCCTGTAATTCCCACTCCAAGAGGACCCCATGAGCACCACTTCCTCCCTGTCCGAACAGCGCCGCGCCGCAGTGGCCGCCACGCTGGCCGATGTGCGCCATCTGGTTGCCGAAGGCGCACCCGACCGCGCCACGCTGGCGGCCATCACTGCCCGCCTGGAAGCGCTGGCCGCGCACCAGGCGCTGTTCACGCGCGCCGACTTCCCGCCGCCAGACAGCGGCCAGGGCGTGGGCGCTTCGACGCGCTATCGCCTCAACGCCGACGACGGCGACGAAGGCCTGGCGCTGTACCTGAACTCCATCCTGCCGGGCAAGACCACGCAGCCGCACAACCACACCACCTGGGCGGTGATCGTCGCCGTCGAAGGCCAGGAAGTGAACCGCCTCTACGAGCGCAGCGACGACCGCAGCAACCCCGCCCAGGCAAAGATCCATCTGGCGCGCGAGTTCACGGTGCAGCCCGGCGCGTCGATTGCCTTCCTGCCCGACGACGTGCACAGCATCCATGTCGTCGGCGATGCGCCCACGCTGCACTTTCACCTCTACGGCAAGCCGCTGGAACGCCTGACCGGCCGCATAGGCATCGATGCCGAGACCGGCGCGATCACCAACTACAACGCCACCCAGTTCCAGCCCAGCAAGGTCGCCGCATGAGCAACGACGCCTCCTCCTCACGCCTGGGCCGTTCCACCCGCCTGCTGCACGCGGGCGCGCCCGCGCTGCACGGCGGCTCCGGCCCGGTCAACGTTCCCGTGGTGCGCACCAGCACCGTGCGCTTTGAAAGCAGTGCCGCCTATGCCGACCTGCACCACCGCCGCGCCGCGGGCGAGCGCCTGGCCACCTACGGGCGCCACGGCCTCGACACCCACCGCGCGCTCGAAGACGCGGTGACCGCGCTCGAAGGCGGCCACCGCGCGTTTCTCACGCCTTCGGGCCTGTCGGCGATCACGCTGGTGCTGGTGGCGCTGCTGTCGCCCGGCGACCATGCGCTGGTGGCCGACAGCGTCTATTCGCCCGTGCGCCGCGTCGACGACTCGCTGCTGCAGCGCCTGGGAATCACGCTCGAGTACTTCTCGCCATCGCAGGACGATCTGGCGGCGAAGATCCGGCCCAGCACCAAGCTGGTCTATCTCGAATCGCCGAGTTCGCTGCTCTACGAAGTGCTGGACCTGCCCGCGCTGGCGGCGGTGGCGCGCGCCCATGGCATTCCGGTCGCGACCGACAACACCTGGGGCGCGGGCTGGTTCTACCAGCCGCTGGCGCTGGGCGCGAACCTCTCCATTCATGCCGCGACCAAGTACATCTCGGGCCATTCGGACGTGATGCAGGGCATTGTCGTCACCGACTCCGCGGCGCTCTCCGCGAAGATTGCCACGGCGCATGAAGCGCTGGGCCTGACGGTGGGCGCCGACGACGCCTATCTCGCGCTGCGCGGCCTGCGCACGCTGCCCGTGCGCCTGGCCCAGCACCAGCGCCATGCGACCCAGGTCGCCGAATGGCTGCAGGGCCAGCCCCAGGTCAGCCGCGTGTTCTATCCCGCGCTGGCCTCCGACCCCGGCCATGCGCTGTGGCAACGCGACTTCAGCGGCGCCAACGGCCTGGTGTCGTTTGCCTTTGAAGAAGGCGTAGACGTGCGCGCCGGCGAGCAATTCATCGACGCGCTGCGCTTCTTCGGCATTGGCGCGTCCTGGGGCGGCTACGAAAGCCTGGCGCTGGTGGCCTCGCCCGACCGCCTGCGCGAGCACAGTGTCTGGACCGGCACCCAGCCCGTCGTGCGCCTGCATGTAGGGCTCGAAGATCCGCAGGATCTGATTGCCGATCTGCAGCAGGCGTTTGCGCGGGTGGCGCAGGGCGTGGAGTTGGCGCCGGCGTGAAAATGGGCTTGCTCATGAGCGCAGGCCGTTCATCCTTCGACGCGGCCAGCGAGGCAGACTCAGGGCGAACGGCAAACCCGTTCGTGGTGAGCCTGTCGAACCATGAACGGCCCGTCCTCATGACTTGAGCGCAGGCCGTTCATCCTTCGACAAGCTCAGGACGAACGGCTTTTTTGAGGTCATGCCTCACGATCATTCCCACCAACAACAACGGCGCCCAAAGGCGCCGTTGTTGTCTGCCATGTCGCAGCAGCCATCCTCTGGCCGCTGCGTTCCCCCCTTGCGTCCCAACTAACCAGCCACGGGCAGCAGCCGGATTCCCGTCGTTCCCTCGCGCTCCAGCTGCGCCACCAGGCCCAGCTCCCAATCCAGGTATTGCTGGAAGCCCGCGTTGCGCAGCTCCAGGTCATGGTGGGCATAAGGGCTGTACCAATGGTCGTCGTCGCCGGTCAGCACGCCTTCGGCGCCCTGCGCCACCGGCAGGTCGGCGGCCACCCACGCAGCCGTGCCGCCCGCGATCGCGCGCACATCGCGTCCGGTGCGCGCCGCGAGTTCGGCCGCGACGCTGCGTGCCAGCACGCCATCGGGCGAATGCAGCAGCACGGTCTGCGCCGCGGGCAGCTCGGCGACCAGCGCCTCGAGGCGATCGGGCACCGCGAAACGTGCGCCCGCAATGTGCTTTTTCTCGAAGGCCGCGCGGCGGTCGATGTCAAACACGCTGGCGGTCCCGGCCAACAGCTGCGCCTGGGCCTGCTGCGGCGACACCAGCGGGGCCGGTGCATGCAGCGCCAGCACGCGCACCGGCTCGGCGCCGATTTCCAGCGCGGCCAGGGCCGGCGGCGTGTACAGAAAGACTTCGTAGCCGCCCAGCTGGGCCAGCCAGGCGCCCGTGGTCAGCGCGCGCACGCCGTCCCAGTCGGCCAGCACGATGCGCGCGCCGCGCGCCGCCGCGTACTCGTCCGTGGCCTGCACCAGCTGGCCGCCCGGCGCCCAGCGCCAGCCCGGCAGATGGCCAGCTGCGTATTCCTGCTCGGTGCGCACGTCGAAGCGGTACAGCGTGCGCTCCTGCGCCTCGCCTTCGAAACGCGCGAGTTCCGCCGCATCTATGCGCTGCACGCCCGCGCGCTGCGCCACGTCGGCCGCGCGTTCGCGCGCCTTGGCCAGCGTTGCGGGCGCGGGCTCGGGAAAGCTCGCGCCGCGGCCATGGGCCAGCGTGCGGCCGGTGAGCAGCCAGTCCATGGTGCCGTTGCGCAGCGAGGCCACGCGGTTGGGAATGCCGGCGTCGATCAGCGTCTGCGCGCCGACGATGCTGCGCGTGCGCCCGGCGCAGTTCACCACCACGAAAGTCTCGGGGTCGGGAGCGATCTCGCCTATGCGATACACCAGCTCGGCGCCCGGCAGGCTCAGCGCGAACGGCAGGCTGAACGCCGCGAACTCCTCGGGCGTGCGGCTGTCGACGACAACGATGTTGTCGCCGCGCTCCACACGCTGCTGCAGCTCGTCGGAAGTGATCCAGGGCGTGTGCTTCTCGTGTTCGATGACTTCGCCAAACGCCTTGCTGGGCACGTTGGTGCCGCTGAAGATTTCAAAGCCCGCGGCGGCCCAGCCGTCGGTGCCGCCTTCGAGCACCGACACATTGCGCCAGCCCAGGCGCGCGAGCTTGGCCGCGGCCTGGTGCGACAGCGACTCGTCGGCATCGACCAGCACGATGCGCGTGCCGCGGCGCGGCACCAGGCGGTCTATCACCAGCTCCAGCCGCCACAGCGGCGCCGACGCCGCGAACAAGATATGGCGGTGGGCAAACACGCCGGTCTCGCGCACGTCAAGCACGGCGATCTCCTCGCCGTCAAACAGCGCGGTCTTGAGCGCCTGGGGCGAGACCACGGGGTGGCGAATGGACTTGGGCGGGCCGAAGGTGCGGAAGCTGCCGCCTTCGAGGCTTTCAAACACCACGCGGCCGGGCAGGCGATCGATCGCCAGGCCGTAGAAATGCAGGTGCAGGCCGGGCTCGTCGCCGATCAGTTCGATGGTGTGCACGTCGGTGGGCGACAGCACGACGGACACGCCCGAGGACACATCGACGCTGCGCTCGGCGGTGAGGGTGTCGCGCGTCGCGTCCGGCGTCCTGTCGCGGCGGAAAAACACATTGCGCTCGTTGCCCGACACGCCGGCAATGATGGCCCAGGTCGTGTGGTCGTGCGGCGGCTGCGACTTGCCCGGCAGGCCGGTCGACAGGTACAGCGCGTAGCGGCCGGCCGCGTCCTCGCTCAGGCGATAGACCTGGGCCGGGTTCTGCGCCGACACCGGGAAATGCTCCGCGGCAAACAGTTCGCGCTGCGTGCCCAGGCGCTCGAGCAGCGTGGCGACGGCGCGCAGCTGCTCGGGCGTGGCGCGCTCCGGGTCGGGCACCAGGCGGCGCGCCTGGGCAATGAAGTCCGCCACGGCAGCGGTGCGGCGGCTGGCGATATCGCTGCCGCTGAAGTCGAGGGAAACATGGGTCTGTGTCATGGGGGTCTCCGGGAAATTGCCCCCACGGTACGCAGCCGCGCGCGCCTGGCCAACGAAGAAAACCGCAGATCGTTAGCTGAAAAGCTTCGTTCACGCGCCGCCGCCCGGCCCCTAGATTCGAGCCATTCCTTCTTTCCCGCCGAGCGAGCCGACCCATGACCACCAAACGTTTCTTCCTGCGCACCCTGGCGTCGGCCATCGCACTGTCCGCCGCCGGCGGCGGCGCGCTGTCTTCGCTGCACGCGGCCACCGACAAGTCCAGCACTTTTCCCAACAAGCCGGTGCGCATCATCGTTCCGGTGGCGCCGGGTGGCAGCGCCGACAAGCTCACGCGCACGCTGGGCGAACGCCTGTCGGTGCTCTGGGGCCAGACGGTGATTGTCGAGAACGTCGCGGGCGCCAGCGGCACCATTGGCGCAGGCAAGGTCGCCAAGGCCGCGCCTGACGGCTACACGCTGCTGCAGCAGGGCGAAGGCCTGATGCTCAACAGCATACTTTTCCGCGACCTGCCCTACGACACCGCGCGCAGCTTCTCGCCCATCGTCAAGGCCGTGGTCAACCCGCAGGTGCTGGTCGTGAACCCGGGAACCGGCATCAACACCCTGGCCGACTACCTGGCGCGCGCCAAGGCCCAGCCCGAAAGCATCAGCCTGGCGCTGCCGGGCAATGGCGGCATCGCGCATGTGGCGCATGAAATCCTGGCCCAGGAGACCGGCGCCAAGGTCAACTACATTCCCTATCCCGGCGGCGGCCCGGCGGCCGTCGATGTGCTCGCCGGCCATGCCAACGCGACGCTGATCACGCTGGCCGCGGTCACCGAATACGTGCGCGCCGGCAAGCTGCGCGCGCTGGCCGTGACCACCAGCTACCGCTCGCCCGCCCTGCCCAATGTGCCCACCGTGGCCGAAGCCGCGCAATTGCCGAACTTCTCGGTCGAAAGCTGGCAGGGCTACTTCGCGCCGGCCGGCACGCCGGCGGCCATCGTGCAGAAGATCAACCGCGACATCAACCAGGTGCTGCAGTTGCCCGAAGTGCGCGCCCAGCTGGAAAGTCAGGGCTTCAAGGTCGCGGGCGGCTCTTCGGCCGATCTTGCAAAGAGCCTGCAGACCGAGCAGCCGCGCTACGCCCAGGCCATCAAGACCGCGGGCCTGGCGATTCGCTGATCAGTCCAAAAAAAGCCGCCACGGCCCGCATGGGTGGTGGCGGCTTTTTGCATTGCCAGGCGCTTCAGTCCAGCGAAGCCCCCGAGGCGCGCACGCGCTCGCCCTGCACCTGATAGTCGCGCACCAGGAAGTCGCGGTATTCGGCGGGCGTCGAAGCCACGGCCACATAGGAGAACGCGTCGATCTGCGTCTTGCGGAACTCGGGCTCGAGCAGAATCTTGCGCACGTCGGCGGAAATCTTCTCAACCAGCGGCGCGGGCGTGCCCGCGGGCGCGAGCAGGCCGATGTTGAACACCGCCTGGATGTCGCGCACGCCGGCTTCACGGAACGTGGGCACATCTGGCAGCGCCACGCTGCGCGCTTCCGAAGACACGGCCAGCGCCTTGAGCCGGCCACCCTTGATGTGCTGCTCGATCACCGAGACGCCCAGCACCGCGGCATCGATCTGGCCGGCGATGATTTCCGGGATCAGCGGCGCCGCGCCCTTGTAGGGCACATGCACCATCTCCAGCCCTTCCTGCTTGGCGAACATCGCCAGCGGCAGGTGCACGATGCCCCCCGCGCCCGAGGAGCCATAGGTCAGCGGCTTGGTCTTGCCGGCCTGCTTCGCCTGGGCGATGAATTCTTGCAGCGTGTTCGCCTTGGAGTTCTGCGGCACGAAGAACACCATGGGCACGCTGATCAGCCGCGAGATGGGCGCGAAGTCCTTTTGCGGGTTGTACGGCAGCTTCTTGTACAGGTGCGGGTTCATGCTCAGCGCGGCTTCAGTCGCGGCGAACAGCGTGTAGCCGTCGGGCGCGCTCTTGGCAGCGAACTCGGCGCCTATGATTTCATTGGCACCGGTGCGGTTGATGACCACCACCGGCTGGCCCCAGGTCTTGTTCAGACGCATGGCCAGCGCGCGCGCGAGGTTGTCGACAGGGCCGCCGGCCGCATAGGGCACGACGATGTTCACAGGCTTGCCGGGAAACGCGGCCGGAGCCTGTGCGCTCGCCAGGGCGGGCAGGAATGCGGCGGCGGCAACGACGGCAGCGGTGAGATGGTGCAGGGGCTTCATGAGGGAACAGACGAAAATCTTCAAGCCTTCCCCAGCAGGGGAAGGTGCAATGACAAGGCAAGGGCCGCGAGGCCGGGAACTCAGCGGCGCACGCGCTCCCGCGCCGCGCGCGTGTCGAATGCAAGGCCATCTTCGAGGAAGGTGTTGCCGGACCGGTTCACCCGGATGGGCAGCGGGCGTGTACCCGCTGCGATCTGTCTGCTGTCCACCAGCGCCAACCGCTGGTATTGGGTCATTTCCGCCATCGATGTCTCCTTGTGCTTTTTGTCATTTCTCGCGCTGCGTGCCCAGAGGGAAAGGCACTGCAGTCACGGCACAAGCGTAGTTTCTGGCGGGGCAACTATCTATTGATTTATTTGCGAGGGTTCGTTCGATCGCGTCGATGTATGGCGGGCAAGGCTCACACCCGGGCCGGTCGGCGCGTTGGTCTTCGGCACCCCAGGCGGTGACCGCGGCGGCGAACATCGCCTTGCCGTGCGCACAGCACGGCAGTGCTGTCCATCTCCGGCGTGCCTATGTGCAGGAACACCGCGCTGGCCTGGTACTCGATAGCGGCGTCGAGCACCATGCGACCACATAGGCTGTGTGCACGCGCCAGCCCGGCAGGCGCAGGATTTCGGTCAAGCTTGCGGCCGCGTGGTTTTCCTGCCTGTCCATGGGTTTACCGAGTATGTTTGCCGGCGCCAAACAGGCACAATGGCGGATCACGCACGTGAAGGAATATTGTGGACCAGTTGACAGTCTACGTCGTCGACGACTCGAGGGATGCCGCGGACTCGCTTGCCACGCTGCTGGGTCTCATGGGCCATCATGCCCGGCCTTTTTATGGCGGCGAAGATGCCCTGGCGCGGGCGCAAACCGACAGGCCGCATTGCGTCATGCTCGACATCACCATGGCCGGCATGGACGGCCTCGAACTCGCGCGCCAGTTCCGCGAACAATTCGGCGACGACGTGATCCTGGTCGCGGTCACCGGATCCCCCCCCGACGACCCGCGCGTGCGCGAGACCTTCGTCACCGTGGACCACTATTTCCAGAAGCCGGTGACGCTGGAACAGATACAGAAGCTGTTCCCGGCCTGATCGTCCTCTCGCCGGTCTCGGCCTCCACCGGCGGCATTGCAGAGCGCAGCGTGACATCCAGTCGATTGTAAGGAATTGTAATCCCTGCGGCGTCCAGTGCCATGAGCATGCGCGCCAGCAGATCGCTGCGCAGCACGACCCAGCCGTCCTGGTCATGGGTCCAGACACGCACCGAGAAGTTGAGCCCGCTGTCGCCATAGCCCGTCATCGCGACCACGGGCGCCGGCGTGTCGGCGACGCCCGGTGTCTGGGCAGCCGCGGCCTGCAGCAAGGCGACAACCTGGCCGACATCGCTGCCATAGGCCACGCTGACCGGCACTTCCACGCGCCGGTTGCGGTCATACATCGTCCAGTTGCTCAGATTGCCGTTGAGCAGTTGCCCGTTCGGCACGACCACGTCCGCGCCTTCGAACGTGCGGATCACGGTGGCGCGCAAACCTATGCCGCGCACCGTGCCCGAAATGCCGGCCACGTCCACCACATCGCCGGGCTGTATGGGCCGCTCGAACATCAGCACCAGGCCCGAGACAAAGTTGTTGACCACGTTCTGCAGTCCGAAGCCTATGCCCACGCCCAGCGCGCCGAACACCAGCGTCAGCTGGCTGACCTTGAAGCCCGCGGCCGACAGCGCAATCAGCAGCCCCACCAGCAGCACGCCGTAATAGCTCAGCGAGGCAATGCTGTTGCCCGCGCCGCGCGGCAGGCCCGCACGGCCCGGAAGCTCGTCGCGCAGCAGGCGGCGCACGGCACGCGCGGCCCACAGCGCGAGCCAGGCGGAGAACGCGAACGTCAGCACATCGCCCAGGTGAATGGACACTTCCCCCGCGCTGATGCCGAGCGCCAGCACGTTGGTGCTCGCGTCATGCAAGGGGCGCAGCACGCGGAACCGGTCCATGCTGTAGATCAGCCAGCCGATGCCCGCGGCCAGCAGCAGCACTCGCGTGCAGGCGGTCTGCACCAGCGCGCCATGCTCGCGCACCAGCCGCCGGTGGACCAGCTCGGGCTGGCCGAACAAGGCGCGCAGCAGGCCCAGGCAGGCGTTCACGCCCGCATACAGCAGCAGCGCCATGTAGCCGCTGTCGATCACGCCGCTGGTCAGCGTTTCGGCCAGCGACACATTGCCCACGACGTTGGCGATGGCCGCAACCGCCAGCAGGCCCAGCACGGCCCAGGCCACGGTGCGCACGGTCTCGCGCAGGCGCAGGCCGGCCCCTGCGGGCACCGGCGACTGGCGCGCGCTGCGGCGCAGCAGCCAGACCGTCAGCCCCAGCGCCAGCGCGTTGAGCCCCAGCAGATACAGGCGGTACCAGCCCTTGTCGACGGGCACGGCCACGCCCACGCGGTCCAGCACGTACAGCACCACGGCCACATAGGGCCAGGCACCGAGCGCGCGCAGCGCGCCCGCGGGCAGCAGGCGCAGCGCAGGCACCAGCGCCAGCAGCAGCACAAACTCCTGCACCAGCAGCGGCGCATCGGCTTCGAAGGCCAGCACCGCCAGCAAAGACAGCAGCAGCCAGGCCGACAGCGGGCGGCGCAGTGCCAGCGTGGCGGCCGACGCTGCGCTGCGCGCGGCATCGGCCGCCGGCAGCGCATGCCGGCTGCGCACCACCAGCCAGACGATGACGGGCAGCAGCAGCAACTGCACTGCCTGCAGCGCGCGCTGATTTCCGGTGTCCGCGGCGTTGTAGTCGATGGCGAACTGCCGCTCTATCTCCAGCCCGCGATCCATCTGCAGCTGCGGAGACGGCGCTGCCGCATCCGCCCGCTCCAACCCCTGCCACAGCGCCGGCGCGTCCTTGCGCAGCAGCCCGCGGTCGATCTCGGCGATGGCGGCGGCCACATCGTTGCCGCCGGCATCGATGCGCGCCTTGAGTTCGCTGGCTTGCTGCAGCAGTGCGAACTGGCGCGACAGCGCCGCGCCCAGCGCGGCCTCGGCGGCATCGATGCCACTGAGCATGCCCTCCACGCGCTCGGCCAGCACCGCCGGCAGGCCTTCCAGCAGGCCCTGGGCGCGCGTCGCCGACCAGGCCGCGCGGCGCTGTGCCAGATAGAGCGCGCTGTCGCCATAAGGCGCAAACGCCCGGCGCGCCTCGGCTTCCCAGCGCTCATGACGGCGGATGTCGAACTGCCAGTGCCGCGCCAGGCTTTCCAGGCGCATGACGGGCAGCTCGCGCAAGGCAATGCCGGCGGCGTTATGCAGTTTGGCATCGACCGGCGCGGCGATCTCGCCGAGCTGCTTTTGCAGATGCAGCAGCGGGTCGGGCGCGGCCAGCAGGCGCTTGGCCTGCTCGACGCGCTGCTGATCGTCATCGGCGCGCGCCAGGATGTCCTGCAGCGCGATCGGCTGGACCGCGGCGGGCGGCGCCGGGGCGCCCGCCTGCTGGGCCTGAGCCAGCGTGCACGCCAGTGCCATGAAGGCGGCCAGGGCAAAGGCGTAAAGCGAAAGAGCGTAACGTTGCATTCCGCTATGGTCGGAGCAATGCAGGGTTCTTGGCAAGCCCTGTTGCCATCACGCTGCCGCCAGCGTTGCCTGGCACTCAATCGACGACGATCTTCTGCTCCTTGATCAAGGCCGACAGCAGCTTGCCTTCGTTGACCAGCAGCGCCTTGAACTCGGGCGTAGCCAGCGGCACCGGCTCGGCGCCGAGATCGGCATAGCGTGCCTTGGTGACCGGCAGCGCCAGCGCCTTGGCGAGTTCGCGGTTCATGCGCGCGATGACTTCGGCCGGCGTGCCGTTGGGCGCCCACATGCCAAACCAGATATCGAGGTCCGCGCCCGCAAAGCCCTGCTCGGCGATGGTGGGCACCTCGGGAAAGAACGGCGAGCGCTTGGAGCTGACCACGCCCAGCAGCTTGACCTTCTGGCTGCGGATATGCGGAAACGCGATGCCGGGATCGCAGACGAAGTCGGCCTGGCCCGAGACCACGTCAAGCAGCGCCGGCGCCGCGCCGCGGTAGGGCACATGGGTCACGTAGGTGCCCGTGGCCAGCTTGAACAGCTCGCAGGCCAGATGCGGCGGCGTGCCCGTGCCGGCCGACGCATAGGACAGCTTGCCGGGCTGCGCCCTGGCCAGCGCAACCAGTCCGCGCGCGTCCTTGACATCCATCTGCGGCTTGGCCACGAGGTACATCTGCGTGCGGCCCACGCCGCCCACGGGCGTGAGGTCGCGCGACGGCAGCAGGCTGGACTTGAACAGCGAGGGATTGGCGGTCTCCACCGAAGTCGGCGCGATCAGGAAAGCGTAGCCGTCGGGCGCGGCGCGCACCACTTCGGCGGCCGCGATGTTGCCGCTCGCACCGGGCTTGTTCTCGATGATCACCGCCTGGCCCAGCGACTCGCCCATGGACTGCGCCAGAATGCGCGCCATCACGTCGGTGCTGCCGCCCGGCGCAAAGCCCACGACGATGCGTATTGTCTTGGTCGGCCAGGGCGCGGCGCTCTGCGCCTGCAGCGCCCCCGCAGCGCACAGAGACAGGGCGGCCAGCGCGCAGCGGCGCAGCGCGGTTTTTCTCAGGGGAAAGCTCATCGTTGTCTCCGTCATGGTGGTGGGAATGGCCGGGGGGGGTTCAGGCCGGATCGGCCAGCAGCATCTCGCGCAGCTTGAATTTCTGAATCTTCCCGGAGGGCGTCGACGGAATCGCTTCGCGCACGATCAGCCGTTCGGGGATGTACTGGATCGCGACCTTCTGCGCCTTGAGGAAGTCCTGGATGGCGCGCAGATCGATGCTCTGGCCGGGCTTGGGCACGACCACCGCGCAGGCGCGCTCGCCCAGGCGTTCGTCGGGGTAGGCGACGATGGCCGCCATGGCGATCGCCGGGTGGCGGTACAGCAGCGACTCGATTTCCACCACCGGAATGTTCTCGCCGCCGCGGATGATCACGTCCTTGCTGCGGCCCGTGATGCGCAGATAGCCGCGGGCGTCGAGATAGCCCAGGTCGCCGGTGTCGAGCCAGTCCTCGGCATCGGTGGCGTTGAGGTGCGGGCGGCGCAGATAGCCGCCGAAATTGGAGCAGGCGCGCAGCAGCAGCCGGCCGGCCTCGCCCACGGCAAGGTCCTGGCCGTCGACGTCGACCACCTTGATCTCCACGCCGGGCAGCGGGCAGCCGTCGGTGTTAAACGAGCGCTCGTCGCTGTCATCGAGCCGCGTGAGCGTCACCGCGCCGTTCTCGGTCATGCCCCAGGCCGAGACCACCTTGGCGCCGAGTGCGGCGCGCGCCTGCTCCACCAGCGGCCCGGGAATCGGCGCGCCCGCGCACAGGAAGGTGCGCAGCGTGGGCAGGCCCTCGCCGGTCTCGGCCACGGTACGCGCCAGGTCGGTGAGGAACGGCGTAGACGCCATGGTGAAGGTCGCGCCCTCCTGGCGCACCAGCGCGATCGCCTGCCTGGGCTCCCAGATGTCCTGCAGCACCACGCTGGCGCGCAGCATGATGGGCATCATCAGCCCGTACATGAAGCCTGTCTGATGGGCCATCGGCGAGGCCATCAGCACCACGTCGTCCGCGCCCAGCTGCAGGCGCCGGGCGTAGGGAATGATGTTGGCCATCACGCTGTTGGCCGAATGCATCACGCCCTTGGGCTCGCCTGTCGTTCCCGAGGTGTAGATCAGCTGGGTCACATCGTCGGGCCCGGGCCGGCTGCGCGTGAGGATCTCGCGTGCATCGGGCGCGTTCTCCCATTCGGGCCCGCTGAGCAGCGCCTCGAAGCTGTTGGCGCCTGCGCCGCCGACCAGCACGACATGCTCCAGGCCGGGAAGCTGCGGCTGCAGGCCGGCCGCCATGGCCTCGAAGTCGAAGCCGCGAAACGTCCTGGGCGCGATCAGCACCTTGGCCTCACCGTGCTGCAGCATGAAAGACAGCTCGCGCTCGCGAAAGATATGCATCAGCGGATTCATCACCGCACCTATGCGCGAGCAGGCGAGATACGTCAGCGTGAACTGCCACCAGTTGGGCAGCTGGCAGGCGACCACATCATTGCGGCCCACGCCCAGCCGCGACAGCCCGACGGCAATGCGGTCGGCCATGCGCGCCATTTCGCGGTAGGTGAAGCGCTGCAGCGCCCCGCTCTCGACCTGCAGCGCCGTGAGCGCCAGCTTGTCGGGGCAGACCGCGACGCAGGCATCGAGATCGTCGTTGATGGTGCGGTCATGCCACAGGCCCTGGGCCAGCATGCGCGCGCGGCGCGCGGGCAGGAGTACGGCGTCGAATTCCATGTTTTGTCTCCTTGTTGTGCGCTGCGTTCAGGCCGGAACGGCCTGGCGTCCGGCGCGGGTGCGCGCGACGATGGTCTTCATGATCTGGGCCGTGCCGTCGCCTATCTGAAAGCCCAGCACATCGCGCAGCCGCTGCTCCATCGGCCCGCGGTCGTAACCGCCGTGGCCGAACATCAGCAGGCACTGGTGGATGGCGTCGTAGGCCAGCTTGGGCGCCCACCACTTGCACATCGCGGCCTCGGCGGTGTGCGGCAGCTGCCGGTCCTTGAGCCACAGCGTCTGCAGGCACAGCAGGCGCGCAGCCTCCACCTGGGTGTCGAAATCGGCCAGCGGGTGCGACACGCCCTGGAACGCCGACAGCGGCTTGCCGAAGGCCTCGCGCTGGGCCACGTACTCCCAGGTTTCGTCCAGCGCCACGCGCGCCACGGCCAGCACCTGCAGACCGATCAGCGCGCGCGAGAAGTCAAAGCCCTGCATCACCTGCACGAAGCCCTGGTTCTCGTCGCCCAGCCTATGGTCGACGGGAACGCGCACGTTCTCGAAGAACAGCGAGCCGCGGCCAATGGCGCGCTGCCCATGGCAGTCGAAGCGGTTGCGCGTGACGCCGGGCGCGTCCATGGGCACCAGCAGCGCGGTGACGCCATGCGCGCCCGCATCGACCGGGCCCGTGCGCCCGAACACCACCGCGGCATCGGCCTGGTCGGCAGCCGAGATAGACGTCTTCTCGCCGTTGATCACATATTCATCGCCCACGCGCTCGACGCGCAGGCGCAGATTGGCCGCGTCTGAGCCGCCGCGCGGCTCGGTCAGCGCGATCGCGAACAGCGCCTGCCCGCGCGTCAGCTTCGCGAGCCAGGGCCCGGCGACTTCGGGCCGGCCGTGTTCTGCAAGGATCTGGCCGTTGAGCGAGGCCAGCAGGTTGATATAGCTCAGGCTCAGGTCGGCGCGCGCGATTTCCTCGTGGATCACGCCGGCCGCCAGGCATCCCAGGCCCTGGCCGCCGACGGCTTCGGGCAGCTCGGGCGCGATGAAGCCCATCTCGCCCATTTCGCGCATCAGCGCGCGGTCAAGCACCCGGGTCTGGTCGCGCTGCAGAAAGCCCGGCGCCACGCGGCCCGCGGCAAAGCGGCGCGCATGTTCGGCCAGCGTGCGCAGGTCTTCGTCGATATAGGGGTTCATGCTGTGTCCTCCGCGCGCGGGCTACTTGGCGTACTTGCGGAAGTCGGGCTTGCGCTTTTCGGTCAGCGCATTGACGCCTTCGCGCGACTCCTCGGTGTCGTAGTACAGCTTGAGCGCATACATGCCCAGGCCCGCGATGCCGCTCTGGTGCGCGGTGTCGGCGTTGAAGCTGCGCTTGGCAATGGCAATTGCCGTGGGGCTGCGCTCGCAGATCTCCTCGGCCCACTTCTGCACTTCGGCGTCAAGCTGCTCGTGCGGCACGACCACGTTGGCCAGGCCCATGGCCACGGCCTCGGCGCCGCTGTAGCGGCGGTTCAGATACCAGATCTCGCGCGCCTTCTTCTCGCCCACCACGCGCGCCAGGAAAGCCGTGCCGTAGCCCGGATCGACCGAGCCCATCTTCGGTCCGACCTGGCCGAAGATGGCCTTCTCGGATGCAATCGTCAGATCGCAGATGGTGCACAGCACGTTGCCGCCGCCAATCGCATAGCCCTGCACGCGCGCGATCACCGGCTTGGGCACGTCGCGGATCGCGGTGTGCAGTTCCTCCATCGGCAGGCCTATGGTGCCGCGGCCGTCGTAGTTGCCGTTGTGCGCCGACTGGTCGCCGCCCGTGCAGAACGCCTTCTCGCCCGCACCGGCCAGCACGATCGCGCCCACTTGCTTGTCGTAGCCGGCCTTGTTCAGCGCGCGGATGATCTCGTCGCAGGTCTGGCCGCGAAACGCGTTCATCTTCTCGGGCCGGTTGATGGTGATCCAGGCCACGCCGTTGCGCACCTCGTACAGGATGTCTTCGAAGTTCATGGTGTCTCTCCAGTTCGGGAATGCAGGGAAATCAGCCGTTCATGGTCAGGCCGCCGGACACGCTCAGCACCTGGCCGGTGATGAAGGCCGCGTCGTCGCTGGCGAAGAACACGATGGCGCCGGCCAGGTCCGCGGGCTGGCCTATGCGGCCCAGCGGAATCGAGCGCGTGAACGCCTCCATCAGCTTCTCGGGGTTGCCCGCGCCTTCCTTGTAGTCGGCAAACAGCGCGGTGTCGGTGGGCCCGGGGCACACCACGTTGACCGTGATGCCGTGGCGCGCATGCTCGCGCGCAATCGTCTTGGAGAAGGCCACCAGCCCGCCCTTGCAGGCCGCATAGACCGCCTCGCCCGAAGACCCGACGCGCGCGGCGTCGGAGGCGATGTTGACGATGCGTCCCGCCTTGCGCGCCGCCATGCCGGGCAGCACTGCGTGGTGCAGGTGCAGCGCGCCGACCAGATTGATGGCGATCAGCTTGTCCCACTGCGCGGGCTCGGTCCTGGTGAACGGCTTGAACACGTCCCAGCCCGCGTTGTTGACGAGCACGTCGATCGGCCCCAGCGCCGCTTCGGTCGCGGCCACGGCGGCGTCGACGCTGGCGCGGTCCGTGATGTCGCACAGCAGCGCCAGCGCCGTCGCGCCCTCGGCACGGATCTGCGCCGCGACCTGCTCGGCGGCCGCCAGATTCAGATCGAAGACCGCGACGCGCGCGCCTTCCAGGCCGAAGCGCCGCGATGTCGCGCCGCCTATGCCGCCGCCGCCGCCCGTCACCACGACGGTCTTGTTTTCAAATCGCTGCATTGCATCTCCTATGGGTTGCCAGGCTTGCCGGGTTGACCGATGATTCCGCACAAGCCAAATCAAATTAGGTCAATATGTTTACGCAAATTCTAAATACTGGCGTTTGCCGCCGCAAGCGCATTCTTATGGGTGATCGCCGTGGTTAACCCTAGCAAAGAACCCCTCTCCACCAAGCTGGAACTTGCCAACAGGTTGTTCTTTCGCCTCTATCAATGCGCAAACATGTTGCATAAAACCGGCTCCCGCGCAGTGGAGGCGGAAGGACTGACGACGCAGCAATGGGCGGTGCTGGGCGCGCTGTCGCGCGAGAAGGCGCAGGGCGGAATGAGCATTGGCGACCTGGCCAAATACCTGATGGTGAGCCGGCAGAACCTGTCCGGCCTGATCAGCCGCATGGAGCGCGACGGCCATGTCGCCGTGACCCCCGATGGCCGCGACCGGCGCTCACGCCTGGTCTCGATGACGGCGTCGGGCCAGCATGTCTGGCATGTGCTGGCCCAGCCGAAAATCATGGCGTACTACGAGGACGTGCTGGGCGACTTCTCGATCAACGACGTCACGCACACGCTGCATTACCTGCTGAAGATGGTGGACAACATGCAGCGCCTCGATGCCCAGTGGGTAGGCGGCGGGAACGAGGCGCAGGAAGAGACCTGAGGCGCGGCCATTGGCGTTGATGGCCGCGCTGCGGTGCCGGGCCGCCCGCCCTGGCACCGCGAAAACGTCAGAAGCGGTATTTGACGTTCAACGCCACGCTGCGCGGCGTGCCGTAGTTGCCCGAGTTCCACCAGTCCGACACCGAGGCAATGTACTTCTTGTCGAACAGGTTGTTGACGTTGAGCGTCGCCGACAGCTGCGGCGAGAACTCGTAGCGCGCCATCAGGCTGGCGACGGCAAAGGACTTCTGTTCCCAGTACAGCGCGCGTCCGAGCTGCCAGGGGGTGACCGTGGAGTAGGTCTTGCTGCGCCAGTTGACGCCGCCGCCCAGCGTGAGGCGGCTCCACTCGCCGGGCAGGCGGTAGGTGGTCCACAGCTTGACCATGTTGCGCGCAAAGGTCGTATTGGTCAGCGTGCCATCGGCTTTCTTGCTCTCGCTGTAGGTCCAGGAAGCGGAGACATTCCAGTCACGCGCCAGCGCCCCGAAGACCTCCAGATCCAGACCCTGGGTCTTGACGCCCTTGACCGCGCGCGAAGCCCCGGTGTTCTCGGTACCGGGAACGAAGTAGCCGGGATCGTTTTCGGCGGCATTGTCCTGGCGGATCTGATAGAGCGCCAGCGCGGTGTTCAGCCGCCCGCCTAGCCAGGCACTCTTGAGGCCCATTTCATAGTTCGCGCCTTCGGTGGGATCGAGCACCGCGCCGTTGCGGTCGCGCGCCGATTGCGGCTGATAGATGGTGGTGTAGCTGGCGTAGACCGCGTGGTCCTGGTTGATGTCGTAGACCGCACCCGCATACGGCGTGAACACGCCGTCTTCCGAGGTCCGGGTCAGATAGCTGCCGCCCGTCCAGGTTTCGTTCAGCTGGTAGTCGTGCGAGAGAATGCGCGTGCCCGCGATCAGCTTGAGCTTGTCGCTCACCTGGAAGCGCGCCGCGCCGTAGAGGCTGGCCTGGCGCATGTCGTACTGCGAGTTCACATTGGCCGGACCGAAGATGCCCGCGCCGGACCTGTCCCAGGTGAACAGATTGGCGGCGCTGCCGCGCAGGCCGCTGATGTCGGGATGTGACAGCATCAGCTGGTCGTAGTCCTCATAGGCCGCGCCCAGCACCAGTTCGTGCTGGCGCCCCAGCAGCGGGAAGGAACCGCTCAGATTCACATCCACGTTGCTGTGCTCTATGTCGCCCACGCGCCGGGCGGATCCTAGGGTCACGCCGTTGCCTGCGGTGTCATAGAAGGTGCTGTCGGAGTTCAGTGCTGTGCGCTCTTCCCGATGCGACGAGCGCGCGTGGCTGGCCGAAAGCTTGAGCTTCCAGTCGCCGCCCAGCTGCTGCTCCAGCGTGGCAAAAGCCTTGGTCGACTCCAGGTCCAGCCGGTTGTCGCGGCTCGCGCCGGTGAACGACACCGGCAGATCGGTGCGCGTGCCGTCCTTGAACCACAGCGGAAAGCCGACATACGAACCCTGGCCCCTGACCTTGGTGCGCTCGTGTTCCAGCCCGGCCGTCACGCGCGTGCTGCTGGTCAGGTCGGCCTCGATGACGCCGTAGATCTGGGCCTTCCTGCGGCCGTAATTGTCGATATGGCTTTCGCCGTCCTGGCCGGCCGCAACCAGTCGCCCGCGCAGGCTGCCGGCGGCGTTGAGCGGGCCCGAGAGATCGATCACGCCGCGCTTGTCGCCCCAGGAGCCCAGGCCCGCCTCGGCCGAGCCCTGGAATTCTGCCGTGGGCTTCTTGCGCACCATGTTGATCGTGCCCGATGGGTGGCCCACGCCGGTGACCAGGCCCGAGGCGCCGCGCAGCACCTCGATGCGGTCGTAGAACGCCATGTCGGCCACGGTGGAAGAAGGCACGGCCCCGCCGCCCAGCACCTCGACAAAAGTGTTCACGCCATCGAACTGGTAGTTCTTGAATGCATAACCGCGCGCGCTGGCGCCGCCCAGCTCGGTGCCCAGCGTATTGGTCTGCACCCCCGGCACCTGCGCCAGCGTCTGCTGTATCGTCGTCAGGCCCTGGTCTTCCATGCGCTGGCTGGTGATCACGCTGACCGACTGCGGCGTCTCGCGCTGCGTCAGCCCCAGCGGCGTGGCCGTGGTGCTGGGGCCGGCCGGAATATAGCTGCCCGTGCCTTCGGTCGCGCCGCCGCGCATGGACTGGGCCGTCACGGTCACGGCCGCCATGGTTGCCGCCGCGTTCGCGCCCGGCTGCGGCCGCAGCGTGAACGTCCCGGGCTGGGTGCTCACCGCCACCAGGCCCGTGCCCGACAGCAGCCGCGCCAGCGCATCGCGCGGCGACAGGCTGCCGCTCACGGCCGCGGCCTGACGCCCTTCGACCAGCGCGTCGTCAAACAGCACCTGCAGCTGCGTCTGGCGGCCAAACGCCCGCAGCGCGCTGAGCAGCGGCTGGGCCGACAGATCAAACGACAGCCGCGCCTCCTGGGCCGCAGCCACCTGCGCCCTCACCGCCGTGGGCGCAGCAGCCATCACGGCCATGGACACCATCAGCGCCAGCATGTTCGGCCGCAATGCGGCGGCGTCCGCGCGCTCCTTCTTCCCACTCCACTCCCTCGACTGACCTTGGTGCATGACCTGCATCTCCTGAATTCCTGCCTGTTGACGGCGGCAGACCGGCGCGCAAAGGCCGGTTCTTCCGCTGGTGTAGGGCCGTTGGCTGGGAATCAGAAAGCAGCAGGCTTCATTTCCGTGGCTGGCAGCGCATGGAGCACGGAAAACTCCGCACCCCTGTCATGTAGAAGCACCAAAGGCCTCATTCATGGAACCCGCCAATGTGAAACTATATGTATCTCAGCGTCGACTGATCAGCCAGCCACCTTCGGCGCGTCGCTGAACCCGCAGCTCCGCCACGCTGGGCAAGGCCAGCAGAAATCGCTCAGGATCCTTGAGCGCCAGGAAACCTGAGATGGGCAGCGACTGCAGCGCCGCGCCCTGCACCTCGACGGGCTGATCAAGATGACGCGACAGCTCCTGCGCCACCTGCGCCAGCGGCTGGCGCTTGAAATAGACCTGGCCGCTGGTCCATTCCGCAATGGTGTCCACAGGGACGGCCGACTCGCGCCGGCGTCCGCTGGCGGTGTCAACGGCAAGCCCGGTTCCCGGCCCCATGGCAAGCACCGCGGCACCCGCATCCGCGCTCGAGCGCACTTCGACCCGGCCCTCCTGCACCTGGACCACGAACTCGGGCGGTCCGCTGCGCACATTGAATGCCGTGCCGACGACGCGCACCTGGTGGCTGGCGCTGGCAACGGTGAACGGCCTGGCCGCGGCCGGCGCCACCTGGAAAAAAGCTTCGCCCCTGGCCAGCACGGTCTCGCGCCGGCGCGGGAAGTAGCGCACCTGCAGATGGCTGTTGGCATTGAGCGCCACCTTGGAGCCGTCGGGCAGCACCAGGCTGCGCAGCTCGCCCAGTCCGGTGGCGACATCGACCGCATAGGCCGCGGTGTTGTCCCAGCGATGCCATCCATAGCCGACCACGGCCGCCAGGGCCAGCGCACAGGCCGACGCCAGCGCCGGGCCGCGCAGCCAGCCCGGCCGTACGCGCCGGCGCTGCGGCGGCGCAGCGGCAGCGGCCCCGTACGCAGCCGGGAACATGGACTTGAGCTGCGCGGCCTCGCGCCATGCCCGGCCGACTCGCTCCAGCGCCTCGCCATGGCTTGCATGCTCGGCCAGCCAGGCGTCGAGCGCGCGCTCGTCGGCGCTGGACCAGCCCGGCTGCTGGCGCCGCACATGCCAGTCGCCCGCGCAATGGTTCAGTGCCAGCAGCTGCTCCGGCGTCAGCTCCTGCAGCAGGGATGGACTCGGACTGGCGCTCATGGTGTCTCGCCCTGCGCGCGTGAACCGGCGCGTTCCGCGTCATCTTCTTCGGCCAGCGAGGCCTGCATGGCCTGCAGGCGCTGCATCTGCTCGGCACTGGCATACAGCACACGCGTCTCGCAGTAGGCCAGGGCGCGCGCCAGATGCTTCACGGTCATGCGCAGGGAAATGCCCATCTGATCCGCGGTGTCCTGCACCGTGCGGCCCTCGATGCGGTGCAGCACAAACGCCTGGCGCTGGCGCTGGGGCAGTTCCTGCACTGCCTGGTGCAGGCGCGTGAGCCGCTGGTGCTGCGCGGCGCCGTCATCGCCGCCCAGCGCCTGGAGTTCATCCTCGCAGTCTTCATAGGCCACTGCGTGCAAGCCCTGCGACTGCGCGCTCTTGTGCCAGTCGCGCGCGGCCACGCTGCGCAGCGTCTGGCGCAGATAGGGCTGCTCCTCTTCGGGACGCAGCACCTTGCCCGTGGCCGCAACGCGCACAAACACTTCCTGCGCCGCGTCCTCGACTTCCGCCGAGGTGCCGAAGTGGCGGCGCAGCATGCGCATCACCGGAATGCGCCAGCGCAGATAAAGGCTGGCAAGCTGGCCGCCCGCCGCATCGGCCGGCTCCACCAGCGCGCTGTCCTTTGAATGCAGGTCGCGCTGCATCAGCTTGCAGGCCTGGCGCGCAGGCACGCAGCTGCGGCCCCAGGGCTGCAAGGCTGGCGCTTGGATGGAAAGGAAAGGCGGCAAGGCACGGCGTGCATGGAATGGCCGCCGCTGCGAAGTGGCAATGCGCGCCACAGCCGCCCATGGGCGTATGCGCGTGCGCCCGTCGAGCGGCAACATTAAATCGTATGCGATTGTACTGAGAATAGTTCTCATCCATTGATATGCCGCGCAAACGCCACGGAGCCGCCTGCGCCGCGCCAGGCCGCAGCCACGCTGGATGTGCCAATCCCGGCGCACTGCCGCGGCGCCAACGCACAAACAGAAAAGCCCCAGATCATTTCTGATCTGGGGCTTCATGTTTGGTGGCCTGGGACGGAATCGAACCGCCGACACAAGGATTTTCAATCCTCTGCTCTACCGACTGAGCTACCGGGCCGCTGAAGCTTAAATTATAGGGGCACTTTTTGCCGCAAAAATGAAATTCGCGATTTTTTTCAAAAAATCTTAATTTCGCTTGTTTCGGCCCAGGTCGACACCCAGTTGGCGCAGCTTGCGGTACAGGTGCGTACGCTCCAGACCGGTCTTCTCGGCGACGCGCGTCATCGAGCCGCCTTCGCGTGCCAGGTGGAATTCGAAGTAGGCTTTCTCGAAGCCGTCACGCGCTTCGCGCAATGGGCGGTCGAGATCGAAACCCTGGTGCTGCTCGGGCCCGGCTTCGGCCGCCACGCGCACTGCCGAAGACATTGCATGGTGGTGCGTGGTCTCGGCCTGCACCGCGGCACTGCCCGCGTCGGCTGCCGCATTCCCTGGCGACGATGCGGCCTGGGCGCTGCTGCGCGCCAGGCCCTGCTCGACTGCCTTGAGCAGCTTCTGCAGCGTGATCGGTTTTTCCAGGAACGAGAAAGCGCCTATGCGCGTGGACTCCACGGCAGTGTCGATGGTGGCGTGGCCGCTCATCATGATCACCGGCATGGTCAGTTGCCCGGCCGCAGCCCACTCCTTGAGCAGCGACACCCCGTCGGTGTCGGGCATCCAGATGTCCAGCAGGACCAGGTCATAGCTGCTGGCCAGACGCGCTGCCCTTGCCTGGGTCGCGTTCTCCGCCAGGTCGACACTATGACCCTCGTCGTTGAGGATTTCCGACAACAAATCCCGAATCCCCAATTCGTCGTCGACCACCAGTATGTTTGCCATGTGTATTGAAACGCCTATGTGCTGCGCTGAGCGGAGCCCTCCGCGAGGGCCTTACTTACAGGGGCAAATGATAGCGACACTTGCGCACCCTGCACTATCGAGTTTTCTACCCGGTTGCTCAACTTGATCCGGGCGCCATGTTCATCTGCAATTTTCTTGACCACCGCCAGGCCCAAACCGGTGCCGCGGACCTTGGTCGTGACATAGGGCTCGAAGGCCCGCTGCAGAATGTTTGCCGGGAATCCCGGTCCCCGGTCACTGATGCTCAGCTGCACGCGCTCGGTGAGCACATTCCACTGCGTGCTGAGCTCGACCGCCTCTGGCGCGCTGCCGGTCTCGGCCGCAGCCTGCTCCGTCGCATCCTGCGCATTTTGCAACAGGTTATGCACTATCTGCCGAAGTTGCTGCGCATCCCCTGCGATCGGCGGGCAGTTCGGGTCGAGGTCCACCTTGACACCTACCCGTGCATTTTCCTCGCCGTAGAGATGCATCACGTCAGCCAACAGGCCGTTGAGGTCCAATGGCAACAGTTCGGCCGCGGGCAGGCGCGCGTAATCGCGGAATTCATCGACAAGATGTTTCATCGCCCCGACCTGGTCAACGATGGTCTTGACCGACTTGCCGAGCAAGGCCTGGTCGGTGGGCGCGAGCTTGTCCATCAGCTTCATCGCCAGCCGTTCGGCCGACAGCTGGATGGGCGTCAGCGGATTCTTGATCTCGTGCGCCACGCGGCGCGCGACTTCGCCCCAGGCTTGGGCGCGCTGGGCCGAGACGATCTCGGAAATATCGTCGAACACCAGCAGGCGCTGGGTGTCGGGCAGTTCAGCGCCGCGCACCACCAGGCTGGTGCTGTCGTGCACCACGCCGCCGCCGCCGCCACCGACCGTACCATGCAGCTCGTGCACAATCTGCCAGCGGTCGCGCCCCAGCGAAGCACCGCCCTCGCCCAGGAACTGCGCGAACTGCTCGCGCACGATCTGCGCGAACTCGGCCAATCCCGGCACATCGCCCAGCAGCCGGCCCTGGTAGGCGGCCATGGGAACGCGCAGGATGCGCGTCGCGCCGGGGTTGCTCGACACCACATGGCCGGCCTCGTCGAGCACGATCACGCCCGAGGTCAGATTGTCAAGAATCGTCTGCAGGTTGGAGCGCGCGGCGTCGACATCGGCCATGCTCTGGCCCACGGCCGTATGCGCTTCGGCAAGCTGGCGCGTCATCAGCGCGAAGGCGCGCGTGAGCCCGCTGAGTTCGTCGGCGCTGGGCAGCGAGGCCTTGGGCCGCAGGTCGCCGCGCGCGACTTCGCGCACGCCCTGGGCCAGCATCAGCAACGGCCGCGCGAGCTGGTTGCCCAGCACCACGGCCAGCAAGATGGCGCCGAACACCGCAAGAAATAGGCTCAGCGTGAGCGTGCCTATATACATGCGCTGCAGGCCTTCGCGCGCCAGCGCGCGCTCCTGGTATTCGCGGTGGGCTTCCTGCACCGCGATGGCATTGGTCAGCAGCGCCATCGGCAGCTTGAGCGTGGCCTGCACATAGCGCGGCTCGGCCAGCAGGCCCACGGCGGGGTTGGGCACCAGCGCCAGCGTGCGCACGCGCACCGCTTCGAGCATGCGCTCCAGCGCCGCAGGGTCGTTCACGGCAGACACATCGTCGAGCCCTTCGATGCGCGCCAAGGCCGGTTGCTCGCGCAGCGCCCGCTTTTCCTGGGCGGTGGGCCGTTCGGGCAGCAGCAGATCGAATTTCGACGGCCCGATGCTGGCCAGCACCTTGCCCGATTCGTTCCACAACACCACATCGACGGCGCCCAACTGCTCGCGTATGCGCTCGAGCTCGAAACCCGCGGCCGCATTCGGCACCTGCGACAGCGACTCGCTGGCGGTGCGCGTGTTGTGCGCCATGTCCTTGGCCACGGTCTCGAGCGTGACGCTCGCCAGGCTCACGCCCGCGGACAGCGCGCCTTCGACCTTGACGTCGAACCAGCTTTCTATGGAGCGCGAAACGAACTGGTACGACACCACATAGATCAGCAGCCCGGGAACGACGCCCACGAGCGCGAAGATGCCCGCGAGCTTGAGCAGCAGGCGGCTGCCGAAACGCCCGCGCCGCAGGCGCAGCGCCAGGCGCACACCGCCCCACAGCAGCAGGCCCAGCAGCACCGCCGCGACCAGCACGTTCATCGTGAACAGCCAGTTGTAGTTGCGCTCGTAGACTTCGCGGTTGTTGGTGGCCAGCGCCAGCAGGAACATCAGCACCAGGCCGATGGCGCACATCAGCGCCACGGCCACGCCCAGCGCCCAGCGCGCGGAGCGCGACAGGCGCGAGACCGGCAGCGGCGCGTCCACGGCGTCCGCCTTGTCCTGCACGTTCAAGGTGCGCCTCCGCCGGCCAGGCGCAGGCTCTGTGTCATCTGCAGGTTCCAGCCCGAGCGGCCAAACGCGCCGATCTGCAGCGGCCGCGGCAGCTGCGACATATCCAGGCCGAAGCGCATCTGTACCGTGACCGGCATGTCTTCGGGCACCTGCCCGGCCTCGGCAATCTTCCAGCGCGCGATGCGCTGCATGGCGTTGATCGCTTCCGCCAGATCGTCATAGGTTTGCGACAGCGCCAGCCCCAGGCCCGATCCCGTGAAAGGCGTGGACGAAGTGTGCAGCCGCCAGCGGCGCGTCAGCGGCTGGTAGCTCAGACGCAGATAGCGCGCCGAATGCGCCATCTCCAGATCGGACCAATACCAGCGCTCGCGCAGCACCTGCGCCTGCAGCACGAAATGCATGGTGATGCCCTTGAGCAGCGCGTCCTCGACATGCTCGGGCAGCTCGAAGGCCAGCGCCGCGCTCAGCAGCATGCCTTCGGGCGTTCGCTCGACCTGCATCTGCGTGATCGCGGCCCCGCTCTGCGCGCGGACTTCGCCGGGCAGGCAGGCCACGAACCACAGCAGACAGGCCAGCAGCAGGTGCGGCCAGCGTCCACGCCAGACACCTGCGAGCGCAGCGCTCTCAGGGGGCTTTTTCCAGCAGGGCGTAGAAGAATCCGTCATGGTCACCCGGTTCATTGTCCGGGACAGCCGCGGTTTGCGCGGCATTGCCCGGAATTAAATGGCCTGGGGATGGCAGCAAGCGCGCCTGAGTGTTGCGTGCAAGGAACGCTTTCACCTGCAAATCGCCTTCGGCCTTGAAGACCGAGCAGGTGCAGTACAGCATGCGCCCGCCGGCGCGCAGCAGCGGCCACAGCGTGTCGAGCAGGCGCGACTGGATCGCCGCGAGCTGGGCGATGTCGCTGTCGCGGCGCAGCCAGCGCACATCGGGATGGCGGCGCACGATGCCCGAGGCCGTGCAGGGTGCGTCCAGCAAGATGGCATCGAACTGCGCGCCGCCGCTGGCCTGCTGCCACCACTGGTCGGGGCGCGAGGCGTCGGCGACGACGACTTTCGCCTGCACGCCCACGCGCGCCAGCGTCTCATGGATGCGCTCGCTGCGCTCGGCGTCGATCTCCAGCGCCGTGACCTGCAATGGCGCGCCCACACCCGCATACTCCAGCAGATGCGCGGTCTTGCCGCCGGGCGCGGCGCAGGCGTCGAGCACGCGCAGCGGCTGCGTCAGGTCCAGGCCCTGAAGCAGCAGCGGCGCGGCCATCTGCGCGGCCGCATCCTGCACCGATACCTGGCCTTGCGCAAAGCCCGGCAAGGCCTGCACCGGCTGCGGCTGTGCCAGCTCCAGCCCGCTTTCGCCCACGGGCCTGGCGTCCATCTGCTGCGAAGACAGCAGTTGCTGGTATTGCGCGACCGTCGCCTGCAGCGTGTTGACGCGCAGCGTCATGGGCGCATGGCGGTTGTTGGCCGCGAGAATCTGCTGCCAATCCGCGGGATGGTCCTGCTGCAGGCGCGCGATCCACCATTGGGGGTGATTCCACAGTGCCTGGGGCTGGGCATCGGTCCTTGCCACCAGCGCATCGCGCTCGCGCAGAAAGCGCCGCAGGCAGGCATTGATGAACGCTGCCTGGCGCTGGGCCGGGCCGCGCTTGGCGGCCTCGACGGCCTGGTTCACCAGCGTGAACGGCGGATAAGGTGCCTGGCTCTCATCCCAGGCGAGGGCCAGCGCCGTGCACAGCAGCGCGTTGACGCGCGGCGGCGGCGTGCGCGGCGCGAGTTCGGCGCGCAGCGCCTGGGCACGGCCCAATTGGCGCAGCACCTGGAACAGCAGCGCCTGCACGCCGGGGCGCAGGCGCTGGGGCACGGCCGCGAGCGCCTGGGTCCCCGATTGGCCAGCCAGAATGGCCTGCAAGGCCTGGGCGACTTCGGCCAGTTGCTGCGACAGCGCAGGCGCCGCGCCGCCAGCGGCCGGTGCCGGCTCGCGGGAAGAAGGAGGAAATATACGGCTCATGCTGCGGTGTCTGGTAGCTGCGACCCGAGGGCCGGTTGAAGCGGGCGGGCCGCGCGGAATCCGAAGAACCACGCCAGCACGCGCGCTGGAAATTGGGCAATGGCCGCGTTGTATTGCGCCACTGCGGTGTTGAACTGGTCGGCGGCCAGTCCGGTCTGTGCCTGCTGCTGTTGCCAGCGCAGGCGCCAGGCGAGGTCATCGGGAGCCCCGGGCAGGTTCTTCAAGGCTTGCCAGGCCGCGAACTGCTCGTCATGCGCGCGCTCGAGCGACTGCATGGACTGGGCGTGCAAAGGCCGCGCACGCGCGCCGGCCAGCGCCGCGCCCATCGCGGCCAGGCTTTGCTGCCAGGCCGCATGGGCCAGGCGCTGCGTGCCTTCGGGATCGTCGGCATTGGCCTGCGCCGCGCTCCATTCGCTCAGCAGCCCCTGGGTCTGCAGGAAATAGCTGTCCAGCGCGCCAAAGGCCTGAACGCAGGCCGATCGCAAACGCATCACGCGGTTGTAGGCGCCCACGGCCCAGAAGACCAACACGGCCAGGACAATCCAGTCCAGGGAGATAGACCACATGCACAGGGACCGGCCCACTTCGCTGATCGCGCGCCGGTTCGATGAAAAACCCAATGAAAACGCCCCCGTCCACCATCAGCGGTACGGGGGCGCGGCTCAAAATAAAGTCAACTTGACCATGGCCCAGGGCCCATGAAACTGGCGTGAACCAGTTCAGGGGCACAAGCCAAGGTCCGCCCCGCAGCGATGGTGCCGTCCCCCTCCACCGAAGGTTGAGAGGGGGAAGCGGAGGCCGGCCATCCGGCGTAAGCCGCTCAGGGGGTGCTTGCTTTAGTCCACCGAAGGATCGCCAACCGACACCGTGTCGGCACCTTCTTCGATGATGCCAGCCAGCTCGGCCGCTTCGGCTTCGGCGATGGCGCGGCGCTCGGCGTCGTCCATCAGGTCCTTGGCCTTGCGTGCCTGGTGGTAGGCCAGACCCGTACCAGCGGGAATCAGGCGGCCGACGATCACGTTTTCCTTCAGACCGCGCAGCTCGTCGCGCTTGCCCATGATGGCAGCCTCGGTGAGCACGCGGGTGGTTTCCTGGAAGGAAGCCGCGGAGATGAACGAATCGGTCGACAGCGAAGCCTTGGTGATACCCAGCAGCACGTTGGAGTACGTCGCGGGGATCTTGCCTTCGGCCAGCAGCTTCTCGTTGGTGTTGAGAATCTCCGAGCGCTCGATCTGCTCGCCGGCAATGTAGGTCGACTCACCGGGGTTCTCGACCACCACGCGGCGCAGCATCTGACGAACAATCACTTCAATGTGCTTGTCGTTGATCTTCACGCCTTGCAAGCGGTACACGTCCTGGACTTCGTCCACGATGTAGCGCGACAGCTCTTCGATGCCCAGCAGGCGCAGAATGTCTTGCGGGTCGGCCGGGCCGTCCACGATCAATTCGCCCTTGTTCACCACCTGGCCTTCGTGGACCAGAATGTTGCGTTCCTTGGGAACCAGCTCTTCGGAGACCTTGCCTTCCAGATCGGTGATCTGCAGGCGGACCTTGCCCTTGGTTTCCTTGCCGAACGACACCGTGCCGGTCATCTCGGCCAGCGTGCCCTTGTCCTTTGGCGTACGGGCTTCGAACAGCTCGGCAACCCGCGGCAGACCGCCGGTAATGTCGCGCGTCTTCTGGCCTTCGACCGGGATACGGGCCAGCACTTCGCCGGGGCCCACTTCCTGACCGTCACGCACCTGGATCAGCGCGCCGACCTGGAAGCCGATGGTCACCGAGTGATCGGTGCCGGGGATCTTGACTTCCTGGTTGCTCGCGTCGATCAGCTTGACCTGGGGACGAATCACCTTGGTCGAGCCGCGGCGCTTGGGATCGATCACCACCAGCGTGGACAGACCAGTCACTTCGTCGAGCTGCTTGGCAACCGTCAGGCCTTCTTCCACATTCTCGAAACGCACGCTACCGGCGTATTCGGTGATGATGGGTCGGGTCAGCGGATCCCAGTTCGCCAGGATGGTGCCGGCCTTGATCGCCTGGTCGGCCTTGATCGTCAGGATGGCGCCGTAAGGCACCTTGTGACGTTCGCGCTCACGGCCGTGCTCGTCCTGAATGACGATTTCGCCGGAACGCGAAATCACCACCAGCTCGCCACGGGTGTTGGTCACATAGCGCATGGTCGGGTTGAAACCGATCAGGCCGTTGGACTTGGCTTCGACGCTCGAGGCAATCGCCGCACGCGAAGCCGCACCACCGATGTGGAACGTACGCATGGTCAGCTGGGTACCGGGTTCGCCGATGGACTGGGCAGCGATCACACCGACGGCTTCGCCGAGGTTGATCTGGCCGCCACGGCCCAAATCGCGGCCGTAGCAGCTGGCGCACAGACCGTAGCGCGTTTCGCAGGTCAGGGCCGTACGGACCTTCACTTCGTCGACGCCAGCGGCTTCCATGCCTTCGATGATGTCTTCGTCCAGCAGCGTGCCGGCCGTCACCACCAGGGCGCGGGTTTCGGGGCTCAGGACGTCTTCCGCCACCGTGCGGCCGAGGATACGGTCGCGCAGCGATTCGATGACTTCACCGCCTTCGACGATGGCGCGCATCAGCGTGCCATTGGTCGTGCCGCAATCCTGTTCGGTGACCACCAGATCCTGGGTCACGTCGACCAGACGACGCGTCAGGTAACCCGAGTTCGCCGTCTTCAGCGCCGTATCCGCGAGACCCTTACGAGCACCGTGGGTGGAGATGAAGTACTGCAACACGTTGAGGCCTTCGCGGAAGTTCGCGGTAATAGGCGTCTCAATGATCGAGCCGTCAGGCTTGGCCATCAGGCCACGCATCCCGGCCAGCTGGCGAATCTGCGCTGCGGAACCGCGGGCGCCGGAGTCGGCCATCATGTAAATCGCGTTGAACGATTCCTGATCGACTTCGTTGCCGTGGCGGTCGATGGTCTTTTCCTTGGCCAGCTGTTGCATCATGACCTTGGAGACTTCGTCGCCGGCCTTGCCCCAGATGTCCACGACCTTGTTGTAGCGCTCGCCGGACGTCACCAGACCGGAGACGTACTGCTGCTGGATTTCCTTCACTTCGGCTTCGGCGCGACCGATGATCTCGGGCTTTTGCGGCGGAACCAGCATGTCGCCAATGGCGATGGAAATACCGGCGTGCGTCGACAGACGGAAACCGTTTTGCAGCAGCTTGTCGGCAAACACCACCGTCGCCTTCAGACCGCACTTGCGGAACGAGGTGTTGATGAGCTTGGAGATTTCCTTCTTCTTCAGCGCCTTGTTCATGTTGCTGAACGGCAGGCCCTTGGGAAGAATTTCCGACAGCAGTGCGCGGCCGACGGTGGTTTCCACGATCTTGGTTTCGGACTCGAATTCGCCCGTTGCCTTGTTCTTGGTCCACTCGGTCATGCGCACGTTGATCTTCGCCGCCAGTTCGACCTGGTCGGAGTCGAGCGCACGCTGCACTTCACCGATGTCGGCGAAGACCATGCCTTCGCCCTTGCCGTTGATGCGCTCGCGGGTTGCGTGGTACAGGCCCAGCACAACGTCCTGCGAAGGAACAATGGAAGGTTCGCCCGAAGCCGGGAACAGCACGTTGTTGGAGGCCAGCATCAGCGTGCGGGCTTCCATCTGTGCTTCCACCGACAGCGGGACGTGGACAGCCATCTGGTCACCGTCGAAGTCGGCGTTGAACGCCGCGCAGACGAGTGGGTGCAGCTGGATGGCCTTGCCTTCGATCAGGACCGGCTCGAACGCCTGGATACCAAGACGGTGCAGGGTTGGTGCACGGTTCAGC
>Ga0302347_1000700_pt1 | contig 48396 bp, 57 predicted proteins | sample PhyWR1_FD_202178 | JGI IMG/M metagenome (GOLD analysis project Ga0302347, IMG submission 202178) | Leaf surface microbial communities from wheat plants in UC Gill Tract Community Farm, Albany, California, United States - DLSL W.R1 (v2)... | ecosystem: Host-associated > Plants > Phyllosphere >... | reverse complement strand
ACGGCCAAGTCAGCCGGAACACTCCCTCCCAGCTGCAAGGCCAGCGGATGCTCAGACTCGTCATGACGCAAGAAACGCTCGGCATCACCATTGATCAGCGCGCCAGTGGTGACCATTTCGGTGTACAACAAGGCGTTTTTGGATAGCAGACGCAGAAAAAACCGACAGTGGCGATCTGTCCAGTCCATCATGGGAGCCACACTGAATCGTCTGCTGGTAACGCCTTGATTTATAAGGGTTTTATCGTTTTCTAGATTCACAAAAATACCTTCGTGTGTAGCTTTTGTGCACACGGAGTGCACATGACGTGTGTGTGCAGTGTATTATCCGGGTACATAAAACTGCACATGGAATGCACACGATGGCGAGTATTGTAAAGCTTCCAAGCGGCAGTTGGCGCGCACAGGTTATGCGCGGCGGGGTGAGGCATGGCATGACTTTTAAAAAGCATGCTGATGCTAAAAAATGGGCTGCAGATCAGGAGAGCAAGCTTGAGAGCATCAGAGCCTTAGGTACAGCATCAACACCCAAGGGTTCCACTTTCGCCGATTTTGTTGATAAGTATGTTGAAGAGACAGAGCCCGTCAAAAAGCACGGGAAAAATAAAAAATCGACTCTTAAGCGCCTAAAAAATGAGTTCAAAGGCGTACTGATGTCCGATTTTTCGATCCTGCATCTCAGGGATTTTGTTGAAAGACGTGTGAAAGAAAAGACGCAAGCTGGAGTTAGCGTCTCTGGAGTGACAATCGCAATCGATCTGTCTTACATATCGACTGTACTGAAATGGGCGAGGATCGTGAAGCACTACGATGTTGATGTAAGCATTGTGCAGAGAGCGAGAGAAATGCTCGAGCCCATGGGTCTAAGTACAAAAAGCAACGAGCGAAAAAGAGAAGCATCAAAGGATGAGTTAATAACTATCTTCGCTGCATATCAAAAAAAGCTGCGTCAAAAAATTCCAATGGAAGATATTATTACGTTTGCATTAGCGTCTGCGATGCGCCAAGAGGAGATTTGTTCCCTGGAAATCAGTGATGTTGATTTTGACGAAAAATCTATAGTTATAAAAAACCGCAAAGATCCGAAGCAAAAGAGCGGTAACGACATGCTTGTGCCGCTACTCGGTAGAGCATGGGAGCTTGCAGAAAAATACATCGGTGATCGCAAGTCCGGAAGGATATTTCCTTACAATAGCGGGTCTGTTAGCGCATCTTTTACGAGAGTTTGCCAAGAGTGCGAGATTCATGATCTCCGTTTCCACGATCTGCGTCATACAGCAGCCGGTCTTTTGTTCGAAATCGGGCTGCACATAGAGCAAGTTGCTGTGCTCACGGGTCACAAAGACTGGAAAATGCTAAAGCGATACACGCATATTAAAGCCAAAAATGTGCATGCGTCGTACGAGGAAAATATGCAGCGACGTAAAAAACGCGAAGAAACGCTTGAAATTATCACTTAGTATTAAAAACAATCTCTTGGAACCGCGCAGCCTGCGAGTTCCAAGCGGTATTTATTAGTCTAAATTGATCGCAAAATAGACTCTCGACTACGCGTTTTTCTCAGCGAGTGCATGTAGTCTTTGACATCGTCAATTGCGTAAAAAAATGCATTACCGAAAAGCATTGGTGGAGGGCCTTTATAATGCTTGCGCCAGTGTTCCAGGGTCTCTTTTTTTACCTGGGTGATTTCGATCATCTGCTCTTCAGTCAAGAAGCCCAGGGATATGACAAGTGCGTTGCGGTCAGACATTGGATTGCTCGTGATCCGTGAGCGCGCGTACCTTCCTAGTCGTAGCGCCGAATGAATATTGAAAGTGAGGGCGATCAGGCGATTGCGGTCATGCTCGAGTCGGAGAATCGCAGGACATCATCACGCTTGTAAAAAACACGGCGGCTGATGTGGGCGTAAGGCGTAAGAGCCTTCATGTGCTTGCCGGTGTACCGCCAGAAGCGGAGCGTGTCGACCGAGACGCCCAGGATCGCTGCGGTCTCTTTTACTGAGATGAAGTCGCCGTCTGCAGGCTTACGCATCAAAATTTCCCTTTATGGTCAGTGGGTTGCATCGACAGAGCTGTGCCCGTCGGTGTCAATTTATGCTGATCGTTTGGGAAGTCGCTGTCAACAAAAAAATCGACACCACCTATTGACATGCTGTCAATTCTCAGGGTCAACGAGTATAGATATGCTATACCGATACCTTCAAAAGCAGCAGGCAAAAAGAAGCCCCAGCAACGAGAGAGAGAGCCGGGGCTAGGGTGCAACTAGAGAGAGATGTACTCCAGAGAAAATGCTCGTAAACTCCGAAGTACATGTCTATTGTAACCAATAACTTAAACCTGTTGCATTGTGCTTGTTGTCAAGCCGCTAAGTTTTGGATGCCTCTTGTTGCGTTTGTTTTAATTCAGGTGTATGTCGCCGATCTCGTTTTGGGCAGGGAAGCCGTTAGTGCCTGGTTTGTGCTTGATACGCGCCAGGATGGGCATGTCGTATGCCTTGGTTATGTCCTGGATGCTTGGTATTTCCAGTTTTGTGGCTTTGGCGATTTTGGTCTTGATCGAGTCGGAAATCTTAATCGCAACTTCGTGGCTGCCTGCGCCATAGAGTCTATGCCAAAGATGACGTCCTGCGTGCTCCCCTGACATTACTTGCAATTCCATCAATACCGTTTCGGCGCCGGTCTTAGTGTTGCCGACTTTAGCAGACTTGATTTTGATCATCGCGTCGTGAGTCGGCATTGCTTCCCTGGACTCTGATTGTTTGACGACAATTGTAGTGTTGATAGGCTTTCTTGCTTTGCGCTTGAGACTGTTGATGTGTGACTTAGTAAAGAGTTGGCAAGATCTCCAGGCTGCGGCCTCGTTACTTTCGCCCGCGCGCGGGCGGTTGCGAGGATATTGTTGGTCGCGGAAGTATTCGTTCCCTGCGTGTAGGGTGTTGTCGATTTCAAAAAGACGTTTGGCGATTTCTTCTTCAGTTGACGAAGTAATCATTCCGCCCAGGATACGGTTGAGTTCATATGAGCGTCCGCGTGTTCCTGTTAAACCTGTGGCTTTGCGCGGCGCGCCAGGTCTGTACTCGGTTTCGACTCCATACGTTGACTGATGAAGTTTGTATTCGTCGATATCCGCTGGCGCGCCGGGGTTGTAAAAGCTGATGGCAAATTGCTTTCGGTCGGGGTGGGCCGTGTACACGTAATAGCATTGACTTAGTGTTTTCCAGCACTGATCTACAACTTTAAGCAAACGTCCGCCCAGGAACTCATCTAGCTGCTCCAGGACTGCGGCGCGTACGCTGATGTGCTCGGACGGGTAATACGGGCGGGATGCTGCTATGACGATCCTGAAGCGCGGTGCGAGCAGTGTGTGGCTGTGGCTCGTGTAAATGAAGTGCTCAAGACCGAGGTCAAGGAGAGCGTCTTCGACTTCTTCCAGAGCAATCATATCGTCGTCGTAGCCATAACCGAGTTTTTGGTCAATGTCGAAAATGATGGCGCTGGCGGTGTCCACGTTCTGATCGTTGCGAATAAAAACGCGGAAAGACGAAGGGATAAAAGTTGCTGCTTTAGTCTTGTCGTCAAGTACAACCGGCGATTCAAAAGACGTTTCGAAAAGGGCCTTAAAAGATGGGGCGGTCTGCGGGCGAACAATGTTAGTCTCAGCAGTGGTCTGGGTCGCGTACTTAAATGCCATCTTTTTATCTATCTCTTGTAAGCCCAAGGTTCTCTTGCCCCGGTAACTACATTATTGGGAAGAGATTCGGTGGGCGCAATGCTTTTTGTAAGATATTTGAAAATTATTTAATGCGCAAAGCTGTAGTGCAGTAAATACAGGGTAAATGAGCTTGGCTGGGATGTGTGCGGCTTATGAGTATGCGTATAAGCTTTATAGCGCTGAGGTCGGCTACGTATAGATGCATGGCGTCACGAAGACTATAAAAGCAGTATTACTTAACCAAAAGGTACTGACGAGCCAACCCAACCCGCCTCAAAAGTATCAATACGCCACCCCCGATGCTATCCATTCTCTTATATAAAGAAAGAAGAGGAGTAGGAGGTATGGGGGGTGGATTGTTATCATTTTGATTAAGTGAAACGCTTTTGTATACCTCGCGTTAGTATCAATGTGAAATCAAGTAAGGCCATAAAAACATACTCGAACAATTAATTTCGACAACTTTCGATTTATCACTTGATCGTGTGCGCAATCAAGTTTAATAATAGTCACAAGGCGCAAGAGAGATGCCTGAAAAGCAAGTGAGTTAGCAAAATGCAAAACATCAAAGCTTACGCAATCAACACTGAGCTCGACGGCTACAAAACCATCAACTCTGTCGACGTCATGAAAACCGCTGAGACTCTGCGCACTGACTACCCGAAAGTCGCTCGTGTTATCAACATTGATGGCAATGTGATCCCCGCGATCAAAGCTGCACTTAAAACCGCATCAGGCATCGCATCAGCAGCAAGCGGCATTCTCGCAACTAACATCCACAACCTGAGCAAAGTTGAGCTGGCCGTACTGATCGCCACAAACGACAGCAGCGACGAAGCTTTCGACCGCGCGGCCTTCGAAATCGCCCGAGATGCCTTTACCGCTGGTGACCTGGACGGTAAGGCCCAAGCCCTTGCAGGCGCTTCAGGCCGCACTCAGGAAGCTTGCTTAAAGCTGATCAACGCCAAGTTGTCGCGCAAAAAAGCAGAGCTGGTATCGCATCTGAAGGGCCTCAAAGACGAAGGCCAGGCTCCGCTCGACGCCGCCGAGGTTCGCGACTACATCTTGTCTACAGAAGGCGCTGCGCTCCTGGCTCTGCCAACGGCTTACGGTAAAACAAGCAAAATCATCGAGCCCGTACTCAGCGAAGAAATGGCACGTGGTAGCAAAGTCCTGGTGATCAGTCACCGCCGCTCGATCAACCGCAACATAGCCCAACTCGAAGGCATCGTCAGCTACGACGAGTGCGACACCCCTGACGTCCTGCAAAACGCACAAGGCCTCAAGATCGTCGTCAACTCACTCTCAGCTCACAAATTCAAAAGCTTCATCGAGTCAGCAGACGTAGTAGTGATCGACGAAGCGAGCCAGGTCATTGCCCATGTGCTCGGCGGAGAAGTGAAGCACCGCGAAGCTGTCTGGAACGCACTGCGGTTTGTCGTCAAAAATGCGAAAAAAGTAATCCTGGCTGACGCTGACATCAACGCCAGGTGCGTTGAGCTCCTCGCTGATCGCCCATCCAAGCTTTTCAAGGTCGCTCAGGATCACAGCGACATCACAGTAAGGACGTCGGATTCGAGCACCGTGCGCGGATTGGTAGTTGAAGCAGCTAAGGACGGTAAGAAAATTTTGGTCGCTTGCGACGGCGCGCGGGAAGCCGAGGCGCTGGGCAAGTACATCGAGAAGAAAGCTAAGCGCCCGGTACACGTGATCACGGCTGCAAACGCGAAGTGGTCTGAGCAAGCTGAATTCATCGCTAATCCGAATTCCACGCAGCACGAAATCGTCATCTATTCACCTGTGATCACATCCGCACTGTCGATCACTTCTAACCACTTCGAGTCGCACTTTGGACTATTCGGCGGACAGATCGTACCCTCCGACGCTATCCAGATGCTTCGTCGTGATCGGACTGCCACGTCCTTCACCGTGGGGCTCAAAACCCCTGACTATCGCAAGTCTGAGATCGTGGACATTACCTTCAAAAAAGCCATGGTCGCGACAGAGGAGCTGCTGCGCGGGCTGACGATCAGTTCTGAAGCAAAGTACAAGATCCGCGAAGCAATTGCTGCTGATAACGCCCCTTCGGCTTTCGAAGCGCTGCAGTACGATCACTGCTCAAGCGAAGCGTGGCTCAAAGACAACATATCCAACACCTTGCCGGCGCTCCTGCTCATGCAGGGGTTCGGAGTTGAAGTCTTGGAGCGCGATGATGAGATGTCGAAGTCGGGTTTCGTCGCTGACTCCCAGGGCCGTAAATCAGTAAAAAGGGAAACCGCTGCGAAGCTGCTCAGATCAGCGCCGGCGCAGGCCGAGGTCGTTCATGCAGTAAAAGACGCCGGATCGAAAGACGAAACTGAGTACCTGTCAGTGATCCGAGCCCGCGCGCAGGAAGTCATGGGTCGCGCGCAGCTAACCAGCGAAGACGCGAAACTTTGGGGAGAGGGTGAAGGGGAGTTGAAGATCAAGCTCTTCAGAAAGCTCTACAGCGTGAGCTCTATCAGCCCAGACGACGAACTCGCAGTGTTCTCGCAGATCTTGCCAGCTATCGCTGAAATGTCGCTGACTAAAGGCTGGAGAGCAGATGACTCTTCAGCACTCTTTGACCGCCTCAATACCATGCGCTCTAAAGTTATTGGCCTAGGCATCAACATGTCGCGCGCTAACACTGCCAAGGCTAAGCAAGCGGCTGTAACCAACGTCCTGAAGTGCTTCGGCCTGAAGACCCGCAAAGTGGATGGTGGTAAATCCGGCGACTACTACATCATCGACCAGGACTCGATCATCCAAATGTCCAGCTACTTCAAAGTTGGCGCGCCGCTCTAAGTCATCAAATGGCCACGGACGGCCATCACCAAAACTCCAACATTCATATACCTAACAAATTTTGTTTGTCAAAGTTCGATTTGTTTGCATTTTCTCTATTGTGCGGCTGAAGGCTCCTCTTTATTATAGAAATATAAGAGCAACAATAATAAGAAAGGCCTTATAAATGAACATGCTCGTACACTGCCCCAAAATCATCGACATGACTGAAGTCGATGATATCCGTAGAGAGCTCCTCCAAGGCTTCCAGAACGTTGACCCAGGCCTCCTCGAACTGATCACCGATACATGCCTTGCAGCACTTAAAAAAGTGGACTGGAACGCTTACAACGACCAGCGCTACGGTCGCAAGCCAGTGCCAATTGATGATGTTATTTTCCTACCATCACTACCTCCAGTACCTAAACCATACCGCTCATGGCCAGAAGTTCACATCTCTAAGTTTGGCGGTCTCAAAGGACTTGAGTACGAGCCAAAGTCGCACAAAGTCAAATACGTCATCGAGCACACATACCAGCCAGATTGGATCGATGCGCTTAACGATCGAATTTTTTACGAAGCGAAAGGAGTAATACCTACGCTCGCTGACGCAGCAAAGTATCGCGCAGTAGCAAAGAGCAATAACGTTCACTTCATCTTTATTTTACAAGAGCGAAACATTATTTGTCCGTTTGCAAGGCCAAGAAAAGATGGAAGCCGCATGACTCATGAAGAATGGCTGAAGAAAGAGGGGTTCGATTACTGTTATCAGAGTGAAGAAGGCAAGTTCCTAAAATCAGCTAGATACAAATACCTAGTAGAAAATATAGGTAAAGGCCTGCCACGTTTAGAAGAAGCTTTGCGCACAAACAACAAGTAATAACTGTTACAATAAATGCATAACAATAATAAGAAAATAGCATTATGCGCAAGATTCTCGGTATCGATCCAGGTCTTTCAGGCGGCCTATCCATAATTGATGAGCGATTTAACCTTATTGCTTGCTATCCAATGCCGACAGTTGTGGGTGATTATGGCAAGCGCAAGGTTGATCCTGTTGCCGCTTACAACCTTTTGTCGAAGTACGACATCGACCTGGCTGTTGTCGAGAAAGTTGGCGCGCGGCCAGGGCAGGGTGTTGTGTCGATGTTTAACTTCGGCGATTCGTTCGGCTCGATCAGGGCTGTAGCTGCGCTGGTTGCAAAAGAAATCCGGTTCACTAGGCCTCAAGAGTGGCGTGGCTGCCAGGGGCTCACAGGGCTGTCTAAAGAGCAAATCGCCGAAGTTGCCTTCGAGGTGTTCCGGGCTGAAGCCATTTATGGTCGCAAAAACAAGACCGGCGCGCGGGCGATCAAGGACGGTATATCGGACTCTCTGATGATCGCGAAAAGCGGCGCGCGGTTCCTGGAGTGACTGATGGCGACTAAGGCGCTCACTAAAAAGATCATCACCGATCTCGAAAAGTACATCACTCAGACGACCAGTCTGAAGATCGCCTGTGGGTGTGCCGGCGTGCCGTCCTCGACCTTTTTTGCATGGCAAAAGGCCGCAAAAGAGATCGAGGAAGATGGAAAGATCGAGTCTGACTTAACCAAAGATGAGCTCCTGCTGCTGGAGTTTCTGGAGCGAGTAGACCTGGCGAAAGCCAAATCCTGCAAACCTGCAATCGATACAGTGATGAAAGCGATCAAGATGGGTGATGCAAACCAAGCTTCCCGCTTACTTTCGCGACGAATGCCGGAAGAATTCGGCGATTGGAACAGAAAAGAAGTAACCATTCGCACCGAAACAACTGAAGAAACTACCACTGGTATTGCACTTATACCGTCAATGGGCGGTGATTCCGATCTCGATTTAATGCTCCAACAGCAGCAATCCGACGCTTTGTTGCTCGCAAAAACTAAAACAAACGAGCTCAGCTGATGATCAAGCAAAGAACCCCTTTCGACTGCGGTATCGCGACTTTGGCCAACACATTGGCGATCAGCTACGAGCAAGCTCTGGATCTCTACGGAGCTGACAAACAACGCAATGGCGTGAGCATTCAGCAGACCGCATCGATCCTGTTCAGCCTTGGCTATGCCCCTGTGTATATCCCATTCCCAGGATTCAGCAAGGCCAGCGGAATCACCATGGGCACAGCAAGCCCAGAAATCCTCGAAATCTTCGGCGACCCCGCAATCCTCCAGGTACTGACTGCATCTGGACTCGTCCACCAGGTACTTTTTGACGGCAAAAACATCCTTGATCCGGCCCCCTCTGTGACTGTCCCTCGGACACTCAGCGACTACCAATGCGTGGACGCTTTGTTTGTGATCAAACAAGGCCAGGCGCTTGTGCGCAAAATAGGCTCTTGGAGCATTTACGAGCCATATAAGGCTCCAGTGAGTCATATACGTTTCATGGACGGTGGCGTATGAGCTCCGCTGGGAATCTGAGAGCGATTACAAAGGCCGTAAGGAATGTCGTATGGGAGCCGATCCCAGGTGCAGGCGGTGGGCTGAGCTCGCAAGGCATGCTCCTCATCACCGGCCAACCTCGCAACCTTGTAAAAGAGGTGCTGTTCCACGGCTCCAGGGGCAACGGCAAGTCCGAGTGCCTGCTGATGGCGTTTGGACAACACATTGGAAAGGGGTGGGGCAGTTATTGGCGCGGGGTGATCCTCAGGCGCCAGTTTTCGTCGCTTAAAGACTTGATCGTTAAGAGCCATCGTCTTTTCCCAAGACTGTTCCCTGGCGCCACGTACAACAAGAGCATGCGCGAGTGGACATTCCCGACCGGCGAAGTCCTGATCTTTGATTACATCGAAAAGAAGGAACAGTACGAAGCCAAGTTCCACGGCCAAGAATATAGCTTCATCGGTTTTGATGAATTGACTACCTGGGCCACGGACGACATATATGAGTCGATGATGTCCACCCTCCGGACATCCTATCAGCCCACTAAGGCCCAGCCACTCATGCCACCTCTGCAAGTCCGGAGCACCACGAACCCGTGGGGTGTCGGCAAGCGGTGGGTCAAAGCGCGTTTTATTGACGGCAAAATCAGCGGCCAGATTGAGTATAAAAACGGCCAGCGGGATAAGTGCGCAATCTTCGGCACTGTTTTCGAAAATCCGCACCTGAATGACGAATACAAGCAATGGCTCAAGACGATTTCCGATCCTGCGAAGCGTGCCAGCTGGTTGTTGGGCGATTGGGAGGCCGTCGATGACACTGCGATGTTCGCTGCTCTCTGGAGGAAAGATGTGTTGCTCATGCAGCCATTCACAATCCCAGCGCACTGGAAGGTCGAGAGATCATTCGACTACGGGCAATCCACGCCGTTTTGCTGTCTCTGGACTGCGGAAGCGAACGGCGAGTCTGTCTTAATCAATGGGGAATCATTCTGCCCGCCCAAGGGCTCAATCATCGTTGTCGGCGAGGACTATGGCACACCGCTTAACCCTGACGGTACTCAGCAAAAGCGTGACCTCGGCCTTTTCCTCAGCGCAGGCAACATCGGCAAGCGGCTCAAGAAACGAGAGCTGAAGCTTCAGGAAACCATCCTCAAAAATCACAACAAGGTCACTCCAGGCCCTGCTGACAACCAAATTTATAACGGCAGCAAGGTTGATCAGGGTAGCGCTCCTACAGTTGCGAAAGATCTAGCTGCAGAAGGCATGACGTTCGTGAACTCGGACAAATCGCCAGGCTCAAGGGTGACAAGTGCCCAGCTGATGTTTGGTCGTTTGCAAGCAACCATTGAGCAAGATCCTGGTAAGCCACATATCTACTTCTTCACTAACTGTAAGTTTCTGAACTCGTCGATTCCGGAACTTCAGAGGGACGAGGATCAACTGGATAGCGTAAGTAAGTGTGGGGATGACCATGCTTGGGATGCCCTGGCTTATAGACTAACTTGGAAGCGACCAGTTTCTTCCGTGCAATACGGTCTTGGCGGATATCAGTAATAAATTAGCTGTACAATAAACTAGCCAATAAAAATAATAATAGGCCCGCAATGTCAGTAGAAGTTAGAACAGCGCGTTGTCAGAAGTTTTATTCTGAGCGAGAAACCATCAGAGATGTTCGTGGTGGGGCAAATGTCATTCGTAAACTCGGTGCTAAATACTTACCCCTAGAGCCACGAGAACATCCTGAAGATTACAAGCGAAGGTTGGCACGCTCTTTATTCATGAACTTCACGGAGGAAATGGTTAAAGATTTAGCTGCTAAGCCTTTCGTTCGACCTGTCGTCATCAAGAGCGAGAGCCACCAGGAAATTGCTGACGGTGTCGCCAAGCGTGTAGATGGCCGTGGAACGAGCATGACTGGTCTTTGCTCGGCAGTATTCGAAGACGCAATCTGGAATGGAACATCCTTCTTTGCGGTTGACTGCGCCGTCAATGGAGGCATGCCGTATATCTATCACCTCAGTGCCGACAAGATCCTTGGCTTCAAGCTTGATGAGGACGACAGGCTGACGGAAATTCGCATCTCTGAAACCGCTGTCGTGCCAGATGGCGATTGGGGTGAGAAGGAGGTCGAACGAGTGCGTGTATTCCGGCGCAGCGGTGAGGTCGTGACATGGTCGCTTTGGGAAAATGGTTCTGGCGGATATCAACAAGTCGTAGCCGAAGAGCCTTTTGCACTCAAAATCATCCCGGTGTTTCCAGTGCATTCATCTGCCGTCGTGCCCAGCGGTGAGTTGTTCGTACCTTCACTCGTGAAAGACCTGGCTTGTGAAAACCTGGAACACTACCGGAAGCTTTCAGACTATTCGAACATCCTTCACCTCACGAGCTGCCCGTCCATTTTCATCACAGGTTTGGAGGCTGATGAGCAGATCATCATCGGAGCCTCATCCGCGATCAAAGGGCAGATCGGGGCCACGATGGCTTACGTTGAGTCCAATGGATCTGCGACTGGGTCTGGGCGAGAGGCTATCCAGGATCTTGAGCGCAAGATGAGAAGTCGCAGTGCTGGGCTTTTGGAGAACAATGGCCCCACGGAAACGGCTACTGGACGAGCGCTTCAAGCAGGGCAGACGAACAACAAGGTAGCGATCATTGCGATGAACATGGCTGCCGCGCTGGAGCCTTGCCTTGCTGGCTATGCCTACTTCCTGAAAGTGAATGCGCCTGACTTCACGGTGGATATCAACACCGACTACGGCATCACAAGCAACCCAGAAGAACTCACAGCGCTTGCTAGTGCGCGCACATTGGGTGACCTTTCTAGAGAAGATTACCTGCAAGAAATGAAGCGACGCGGCATTCTAAGGAACGAGTTCAGCTTGGCTAACAACGAAGATCGACTTTCGACAGAGCTCGCCTGATCGGCGTGGAGGGGCCGCAGCCCCTCCCATTTCTCAGGTGTCGAGCATGTCCCACTCATCACCCAGAATCCATCGAAGGGCTGACAGCTTGCCATTGATCATGCCCCACTCAAAATCATCCCAAGGGCCAGTGTCTTCGTACTTCTCGCGAGCTTTTTCAGCTGCGGCAAGAGCGCCTTTCAGAATGGAACGGTGAATTACCTCATTGCCATACCTCTCGGTGCCGTCCTCTACGATCTCAACCTCACCTTCTTCAACACCGTACATCATGTTCATGTGCCGGTTGTACCAAACCTTGTCGACCAGCTCGTCCATGGCTCCCAGAATTTCCTGAAGGCCACGCGTCTGATCCTCCCAGGCCCACTCGTTTTCATAGTGAAATTCCTCAAGATCCAGCAGATCTTCGATTGCAGGCTTCGTTGTATTGAAATACAGGGAGGTTTTGCCATCAAAGATATCTGAAAAGTCTTCGTGGGGCTGCCTATGATCCTTGCCCGAGAAGTCCGTGACGTTGTGAGTCACGAACCTGAAGCTTTTGAAATTGGCTGTCTGCTCGATTCGGAATTCCTGGAAGGCTTCGGCCAGTACCGCATCAGCAACGCTATTCTTCTGCTTGTGGAATGGAGCTCTCTTATCGATTGCTCGTTCGGCAGCCTTGATCTTGGCGGCATCTGAGATAGGCGTCTGGAAAGCCAGGTCGAATAGCTTAATCACTCGGTTGACGCTGCCCTGAGTCGCCTCAGAAAGGATCGGCAGCCGGTGGTTCACATCATCAATGGTCTCCAGCGCACTGTCTTTTCCTTCGCCGCCGAATGACTGGATGATCCCTTTGACAACGCGGATCTCACTCGCAATTCGCTTGCGCGTGGACTCAATGACCTTGTCCTTGTTTCGCTCGAATTCTGTACGCACAAGCTCGGGCACCAGGAGCTTAATAACTCCTTCTTCGACAAGGTGCTCTATGGCCGTCAGCATTGGCAGTTCTGCTTTCTGGGTCGAAATATCTAGCCAGACGCATGTGTCGAGCATTACGAGATGCATTGAAGCTCCTTTTGACGACTGGATTGCTAGACTTGGCTTTGGCCAGCACTGGATAATGGCCTATCAACATACAGGAGCGTCAAATGTCTCGTCTCGCAGAATTCCGTCAACTCGAAAAGCATCTTGCTGAGCAACTCGCAGCCCTTGAGGCCATGAAAGGCGACGAAGGCCTGAAAAAGGAAGTTGAGTTCGAAACCAAGCTGCGCGCACTGCTGGCTGAATACGGCTACAGCCTGCGTAACATCGTCGCTATCCTAGACCCACAAGCTTCGGCCCGCCGTGCCACGCCTCCTGCGGAAACCAAAGGCAATCGCAAACCTCGTCAGGTCAAAGTCTACAAGAACCCGCACTCTGGCGAAGTCGTTGAGACTAAGGGCGGCAACCACAAGATGCTGAAAGAGTGGAAAGCTGAGTACGGATCCGATGTGGTTGAGTCCTGGCTGGCTAAGTAAGACTGTTTGAGTACAAACAAAGGGCCCACGCAGGGCCCTTTTTGCTGTCATGGAGGAGAGTATGGAGATCAACAAGCCTCAGCACCTTCAGGCGTTCCGGGAGCTCTTGGGAAATACGAGGTATCTCTTGTGCGTCGATCTCGAAGCGACTTGCGACGAGTACCCGGAAGGTCTTACAGACGAGCAAAAGCTTGAACATAAGCTTTTGGTGCAACGTGACGAGATGGAAACCATTGAGGTAGGCGCGGTAGTTCTAGATCTGCATCAGGGGGCGACCGTTGTCAGTGAGTTCTGCTGTTTTGTGCGGCCTGTGCTGAATCCGGTTCTTACCTCTTTCTGCAAGCGCTTGACCACAATCGACCAGGTTGATGTCGACAGCGCTGGGACGTATGACCAGGTTCGTCAAAGGCTTGATGAGTACCTTGCTCCGTTCAAAGCTGACGGGCTGATGTGGTGCTCATGGGGTGACTACGATGCAAAGCAGCTCGAGGCTGACGCTGTCAGGAACTCCTGTGCTCCCATGCTCGCTGATGTCGCTCACACGAACGCGAAGAAGTGGCACTGGAAGATGCTTGATTGCCGGGCGATGAGCTTGAGGCCCGCCGTGGAAGAAGCCGGGATAGAATGGAGAGGTCAGTACCACCGTGGGATCGATGACGCTCGCAACCTTGGCTCACTGGTGGGTGAGATCCTGCATGCTGGCTGAGCCTGGTGAGACGGCAGTATGATGGTGGTTTGAGTGCAAACTAAGGGCCCTGCGTGGCCCTTTTGCTGTCATGTGGGAGAGTAGGAAGATCAAAGAGTCTTATGTAGACTTTTGTTTGTGTACTTTTAAAAATAAATCTCCAATCTCATTCGTCATCTCTAATATTATTTTCATCGCAACGGCGTTGTCTAAGTTTGGTGATAGTTGCAATAGGTTTACGGTGACCTGAGAAAGCGAAATTGCCATCGAGTGTGCTGGGTCTGTCATCCCAGAGTCACTAGAGCCAACGAGCAGAAGATCAGCGCTGGTCTCTGTCATGCCTAACGAAGATCTAATAGTTTTTGCGCTCGCATGGATGTTTTGGCTCGACCACTTGTAGTAAGGCCTCCAGTGATCAAGGTCGACCGATTTTTCGAGATCGGCGAAGTTTGCTCTTTTCTTTCCCAGGGTATCTTCTGCCCATCCGTATAAATTTGAAAAATCACTGCCGTAGCGAGAAATTGCCTCATCATATTTGACTTTTAAGCTAGCAATGGCGTGATCACTTAGTGGGGCAGCTTGCAATCGCTCTTCATATTTTTTGTGTTGGCAAGCACCTTTGTATGAATCAACATACTCATGGGCAAGATATCTTTCAACTGTGTCAGTTCCTTTTTCTGTTAGGAACTTTGAGGTTACAGTTATCTCATGCAGTGCTCGCCATCGAGAGTGAGCGCCATCTGCAAAGCCATTGGTCAACAAGCAGGCTATTTCTTTGGCGACTAAACATCCCTTAGCGTGTAGTCTGGTTATTGTATCGAATAGAATGTCCCCATTTTTGGTTGCAGTCGGGCGTAACCTTTTATTAAAGTTATCACCTGCTTCGGTACAGATACCGATAAACAATTCCAGGGCGTCGAATCCATCTTTCCAACGTTGGTAATTTCGTGCTTTAAAGTCAAGGTGGCTCTGCCTTATCTCGTCAAGCCCACCCTGATAAGCATCACGTTTAATAGACTCAAGAATGGTTTTTGGAAGTCGGTTTAGGATTTCATTAAGCATTTCTGGAGCTGATGCTGCTATAGCTTCAAGTTCAGCCTCAGTTTTAGCAGATGCGACAAGCTCTGCTATCGATTTATTAAACTCGTCCTGAAGAATTTGCATGGATTACCTAATTTTTTTCAAGTGTATGAGAGGCTGTTTGGGTGGTGTCTGAAACGGATTTGGCAAGGAGAGTCAGTCCTGCGCCAATAACCATTATTGCAAATCCTATTACCATCATTTTCATCCCGCGACTCATACCATAACCCTGATATCTTAATGGCGATTGGTCTTCTTATAGCTGTCGGGGTGTTTGCCGTCAAACCTTTGCGTAGCCAAACGGCGTTGCGAGTGGATGGCTGGCGGTGATAGCTTGCGATGATGATAAAACCAGCGTTCGATCATGATTTTTCGCGCGTAAGCCGTGAGCACTACATAACTGGAAAGTCAGCCATAAATTTCCCTACGATGAGAGCGACTGGCGGATGGCACTCACTTGCCTATTTTGATCGTGACTCCGGAGTGATGAAGCTGTCGCTAGCGGGTATTCACTACCCAGATACCACCGCGTTCTTTAGTGATGCCGGGATATGCGACATGAGCCAAGAGCTGGCAAGACGAGGATGGTCGGCTGGTGGGCGCGGGCTGAGCCTGATCGTGAGATTTTCCTTGATATCCTGGCTACCGGCAGTATCAGGCTGCAGGAACTGGGACGCTTAGGAAAAGTAGAGAACTGGCTGCGTTACCAGTAAATCAGCTAGGGTTTCGAGGAGCGGACTGTACATGACCCCGGCCATCATCATCGCAGACAAAGTAGACGCGCATGGGCGACCACATATGCTTGGTGTGAACCAAATCGTCGTTGAGGTCGAGCGAATAGCCCGAGTCGTCGACATTAATCACTTGGGCCAGCTCGACATCAGTGAAGTCGTGCACGCACTCGTCAAAGCTGACGCCTGGCTCACGGCTCGACAATACTTGGCACAGGTGCTCCCGCAGCGAAAATTTAACCGTCCCACTGTAAAGCCAAGCCTTGTAAAATCGGGTGGGTGACGGTGTTTATAGCTTTGCGGTTGTTTGTCGTCAAAAGGTTTGTGCGAAAAAATGGCCCTGGATGTACTGGTTAAACGCCGAGGTCTGAAGTAAATGCTTTGCCACGGTATACAAGATCATACATAAAGAGTTTATAAGCCTCGGTATGCTTATTTTTACCAAAAAGTTTTGCTACGTACTTTACAACGCGTTCATGATCAACCAAACCAATCTCGTGAGCAACATGTATTGCTGTTCTGCCATGCACCATTTGAGACCACGGGTGACTGCGGCTTGGACTGCGGATGCCGGCGCAGCATTCGCATTTATTATACAAGTAAAATCGACCGGCGTTGTCAATCTTACCTTCGGGGTGGATGTCCCTTGACTGCAGGGCGTTGTACTTGATAGCTGCCGCAAAAATCTTGTCGATAGTCTTGGTATCAAGATTAGAGCATGCTTTTTTAATACTAGTCATAATAAGTTTCTTGGCTTGAGTTGCTGATTTATTTAAGTTTGCCAACTGTGCTCATAAAAATGCAACTGGTATTTTTCAAGTAGATATGGCCATTTAATATAAATATTACAGTGATATTAGCTGCAGCCACTGCAAACAAAGGATTGTCCCTGCTTTGCAGTTGTGGCGTGCTAGTAAAATATTTTTGTGATGATAGTAATTTGATAGCAAAGTTTTGGCGTCTGGGACACTAAGCGTAGCGTGAGTCAAAAGCGTTCTGCTTAGCCAAAAAAGGGGTTGCACTACATAGGGCTTAGTTGCGCTGATTCCGGCTGTTATCGTGCCGTGCTTTTTTGTCTAAGAAGCACTAACTTAACTAGGTTGGTTGGTTTTAGTGCGGGTTGACGGATAAATCGTTTCTGGTATGGATGCGAAATTTGTGGACTTGGATAAAGTGTGATGGATACAATAAAAACATAATAAAAGAATGTCATATAAGGCATCAAAATGAACACCGAAATCACTGCTGTTACAGCCCTGAACGTTGATATCTGTGCAACTTACCTTGTCGGGGGGTGGAGCGGACGTAGGGAGATCAGCACAAGACGTTACACAAAGCCTATCGACATCTTTCGCACTCAATACCTGAGCCCGCTTGTAACGATGTGTGCAGACGCGGAAGCTGGTGACTCAAAAGCTATCAGCGCACTGCACAATGTGATCAAAATTGAGCTCCAGCGCGCAAAGTGGTTCCGGTTTGACAACAAAGAATACACATTAAATATCAACTCATTTGATATCGATGCCTTGTCTTTTCTGATGAATGAAGTCATGGCTCAAGTCAACACACATTAAAAACAATAATAAAGGGTTAGATATGAGCAAGTTGATCAAAGATTTTATCGTCGATTGCGTTGTCCAGTCCGACTACAACGCGCTGGCTAGTCTCAAGACTCAGGAGGGCGATGTCCTGGCCTGCATTTATATGTCGCTCTCTCGTGACCTGCGCGCTGCGGAGACGATGCTGAGACGTGACACGCTTGACTACGCGTACACTGACGCACACCGCAAAACATTGATCGAGTTGGCTAGGGTATTTGGCACCGTGCAAGTCCTAAAGGGCGTGAGCAACCTCGCGCTACCAAACGACAAAGCACTTGTTGAGTACTTCCTTAGTAATGGTGGATTTACAAAGTTTTCCACCCCTGACCTTAAAAGCCTCGCAATCTCAGCATCCGTTTGCAGCCAGACTGAGATCGTACACACAATAGTCGATTGGATGATCGAAAATATTGGCAAAAATAACATTGCAGAAGACATTTATCAGATCTACGAATGCAGTACTGATCCTTGGATTTTTAGGAAAATGTACGAAACAGGCATGCTAGTTACAGTGCTAAACGCAACTCTGCGCGGCAAGGTACGCGTACTTCCGGCACTGCTAGATGATGTCGACGCACTATGTGATCTTGAAAAGCTGCAGGTACTAACCAAGGTCTTCCGGAAAAGGCCTCAAAAGATATAAAAATAACTCCTGTCAATCCCCCTTTGATCTTTTTATTGATATAATGGTTGTACAAAAATAAGAAGATCCTCGGGGGATCCATGCAACAGCAAGTGCAAAACCTGGTTGTATTCAAAGCTTTTGGCGAAGATGATCCGGTAACCGATCCTATCGAAACGCCTAACATCACTTCCACTCCGGAATTCCAAGAGACTCTTAAAGCCGAACTGGCAAAAGCTCTTGCTGCCGAAACTGGTGGATTGAAGTCTAAGAACGCTGAAATCTTGGCAGAGAAGAAGAAAGTCCAGGATCAGCTCAATGCCATTCTCGCGCAAGCCGAGGATGCTGAAGATCAAGCGGCTTTGAAGACTGGTAAGATTGACTTCCAGGCGCTGATGGACAAGCGTGTTAATGCCGCGAATGCAACATGGCAAGAGCGGTTGCAGACTGAGCAGTCCGAAAAAGAAGAGCTCCGCAAAGCTGTTGACGCCGAAAAAGGGCGTTTGAAGCAATTCCAGATTAAGCAACTGATCGGTAATGAAGCTTTGAAGAATGAGTTCTTCCAGCCCACTGCCATAGACGATCTGATTAACCTCGCCGGTAATAGTTGGGAACTGACTGATAACGGTGAGCTTGTTAGTCGGGATCAGCACGGCAATGTGGCTATGGGTAAAACTGGCCGCGCGCTAACTCCTAAAGAATGGATCGAAAGTCTCACTCAAGCTCGTCCGCACTACTTCAAGACGATGCCCGGTAGCGGTGGGAAACAGGGCACTGGCGGGTCTGGTAAGAGCATTACCCGCGAGGAATGGCAGAGCATGATTATGCTTTCTGAAGCTAAAAGTCAGACTGAACTGTTCGCTAAGAGAGCCAAAGGCGAAATCGTTGTTGGATAAGTAATATTTCAAAAACTGGGGCTTAGCCAAGCCCCAGTTCTCAAGCTGGTTGGGCCAGCGACTGTTTTGCTCTGTGAGCAACAGGTACGTCACGAATACCAACATAAAAACAATAATAAATAGGTATATCAATGTCTCAAAGTAATGCACTCGTTGTCCTGCGCGCATTCGGTAACGATTTCGAAGCGCTGATTAACGAAACGATTCTCCCTGTGGCTATGTCCCGCTTGCGTGGCCAGCTGACTATGCCAAGGCTCATTTCTGTCGACAAAGCAGACGAAGCCAAGAAAGTCGGTGAGCTGGTTCGTGTGAACAAGCCTGTCGAGTTTGACAAAGCCGATGAACATGGCACTAGCGGCTCTGTTGCTACTGACTTGAACGTGGAAAAGGTTGAGCTGCGTCTGGATCGTCATGTCTACAAAGAGTTCAAGCTCTCTGATCGCGAATTCACCGGTATGCAGCCTGGCGTAATCCCGGATGCCCTGGCCGCCGCTGTGGACGTGCTGGCTCGTACCGTGAACGAGGCGATCTTCAATATGTATGCCGAGGTTCCATACTTTTCCGGCACGCTGACATCTAGCAATGGGCGCGATAAGAAAGATCTTATTGAGGCTCGTAGGGCACTCCATACTAGAAAAGTTCGCGGCGACAGGAACCTGGTTCTCACATCGGATACCGAAGCCGACCTGCTGGGCATCTTCACCGTTGGCTACGAGCAGCCAGCAGAGAAAGAGGGCATCATCGGTCGTAGATTTGGCTTCGACATCTACAGCGATGTACAGGCTCCAATGCACTTCTCGGGCACTGCATCCGCCAGCAATGCAATCAAGACGTCGGTAGCCGGCAACGTAGGCTCCAGCCTGCTGGTTCTGAGCGGCGCAGGTGCAAACGCAACGTTCGTAAAGGGAGACATCCTAACGGTCGCTGGCACTGATCAAGTGTTCGCTGTCACCGCAGATATTGCTGCAGACGAAGACGGTGCCGTCGCTGTAGCTGTTACTCCTGCTATCACCCAGGCAATTGCATCCGGTACCTCCGTGTCGGTTGTCGGCGACCACCCGGTTGACCTGGCTTTCAGCAAGACCGCCTTCATGATCGCCTTCCGCCAACTCGAAACTCCTGCGAACGCTCCAGGCGTGACCATGGGTAGCATGACCGACCCAGAAACAGGCATCACCCTGAGGCTGCTCAGCTGGTACAACGCCTCGACTGAGAGCACGCACTGGAAGCTCGAAACGCTGTTCGGCACTAAAGCTGTAGCTCCTGAACGCGCTAGCCGTCTCGGCGGGCACTAAGTAAATCTGGGGCTGGGCGAGAGCCTGGCCCTTTTACTTTTCAGGGGATAAAGATGAGCGAAATTACTGCTGTAAAAGACCGGAACGGGGACATCCTGCAGATCGTCGCGCCAGGGAAAAGCCTGGGACGTGGGGAGCTGTTGGCAGCCAACACAATCTTCACCAGCGAGCCGACCGCAACAGAGGCCGTGTACATCTTCTGCACGTCTGTGATTCATGTCGCTGAGGGCTCTGTGGTGACTGATGAGAACGCTCCTGTAGACGCTCGCTCCGGCATCTATTTGCGTTCAAATCGCGGAGCAGTGATTTCTGTGAAGCTGATGGAAGGCGAAGACGCTGCTACCGTCTGGGTCGCCGAGGTTAAGTGATGAACATCATACAGCGCGTACTGCTATCGCTGAAGTTGCGTCGTGCTTTGAGGAAGGTGGGTGGTGTGACGCCAGGTGAGCCTGGAGGCACTTGGGTTACTTGCCACGCTGATGGTACAGCCACAGTTGGCGGCAGCGGCGCGGTGCCAGGTACTTACCTGACCGTCACTTTCCCAAATGGCTCAACAGCTTCAACGACTGTCAGGGCTTCCGGGGCCTGGCAAGTGGTCTCTGGCATCTTGGACTCGTGCCCTTTAGCCGGGGATCTGGAGATTGTCACTGGTGACCCAACGTCCGTAGGTGTTATCGATAGCATCGAGATCACACCTGACGGTTCCTACATAATCAGTGGCCATGCTGGTCGAGCTGGTGATGTACTGACCGCGACGATTGCCGGTGAAGATTTCGAGCTCCACCTGACTGGTGCCGAAACTTGGTTCTTCACCGTCACTCCAGCCGTCGAACCTCCTGATATCGGCCCAGGTGATGGAGACGTCGATTCGGACTACGTGCCACCTTATGTCATCAGCATCACTCCAGTTGGCGATGGCACCTATACCGTCATCGGAGGAGGCGGGAAGATCGGGGACACCCTGAACGTGGTGGCCAACGGCGTCTCGTATCAGGTCACTGTAGGCACGGATGGCGGTTGGACAGCTATTGTTGGAGTCAAAGACGACGAGCCTGGGACGCCTCCGGATGTCGAGGTAGAAGATCCTTACGTTGCCCCGTACATCATTTCTGTTACTAACAATCTGAATGGAACGTACACGATTACAGGTGGAGGCGGTCGAGCAGGCGATAGGATCACGATCTCTATCGACGGAGAATCCTTTGAGTCGATTATTGAAACTGACAACGAATGGTCTGTGACTATCAAGTATGTCCGCCATATTGATCTTGGGGACGTGGACATTATCGTCAGCCCTAAAGACCTGGAAGGATTTGTGTCAGCTTCAGATGCCGTATATGCGGATGTCGACGGAAGGGCGATGGTTGAGTGTGCCGATGACGGTCGCTATATCAGTTGGAAATTTTTCTTTGCCGATGTCAAAAAAATCGTTTCAATACTAACAACACCAATCGCCAAGTTCTCGTTGCCTGACCACAACGGCTTTCCCAAGAAGACCATCAAGATTGGTTCGACTTACATAAGTGTCTATGACTACAAGTACGTCATCTATACCTCGCAAGATTTAATAGTTAGCACGGAGCGTGTGGTCGAAAAGAACTACATTTTTGGCAAGGATTGTAACGCTCACAAAACCAATCACACGGCTTATTACTGGAAGAAAGATGGTGATTTTGACCGCTTGATCCGGTATGACGGAGTGGAATCAGATATTGTTGTGGATATCTCTGCATTGGGTAGTAATGATCTGCCGATGATTGCCAGCCTGGGAGATAAGGATTGGGTGGTCAACAACACATTTTCAATCTCTATTTTTGTCGATCCGGTGACAATGGTTACAACGCCAGGCCCGGTATATGAATTTTCCATGGCATGCAATGGGGAAGCTGGGTGTTATGCTTTCAACAGTCGTAGCGCTTTTTTTCAGGGCGTGAGTAATACAGTCGTAGAGTTTGGCTCCGACGGAGTTGCAAAAAGTATTCTTGGTGTTGGTTATAATAATCTTGCTGCGACAGATAGTTATCTCTATCGCATGGGTGGTAATAAGTTAACTCGTGTAAATCTTAAAGCGTACGAATCAACCGTGATAACCGATGTTCCTGCAAATCTCGGGTTGCGTGGTGCATTTGCAGTAGATGACACTGTAATAAGCTACTCTACAGATTCGGTGGTGGGTGGCTCGCAAATAAGTTTATCTGCTGATAAAGGGAGTACATGGAAAAGCTTTTTCCTCGATCCAGCAAATGACAGACATATTTTTAGTGATGTCGAAGATGACGAATTGTTGCTAACTATGAGCACTGATGACGGTGTAGATAGCATCGTAACGTACCTACTATTGAAAGAATGATATAATAACTCATTCTAAATTGCCGGCAAGAGCAATAAATATGAGCACTAATAAAATACGCCCGAGCGAACTCCCAGAGCCGTGGGATGGTGACTTGAATGCAAAGATGCATATTCACAAGCCCGGCAAGTCAATGGGCATTAGCGTCGATCAGATTGTTGGAGCTATTAAGTTCCCGGAAGCCGCTTCGGGTGTTGAAACCGGATCCGCTTTGATGCTGCCAGTTGGAATATACGCTGATTATATCGAGTGTGACGGCGCTATACACTTTGATTCCGAGGCTCCAGAGCTTGCGCAAGTTCTGAAGTCGGGAGCTTTGGGGCCACAATTCTCTGGGTTTAACGCAGATTCCGAGGTTCGATCGACTTTGGGCGCTGCTGTAGACGTACTACAAGTCCTGAAGTTTAAGGAGTATTACGTTTACAGGACGAACACGGCGGGAATGCAGCTTATAGTCGCTGATAGCTCTGGAAGTGTGGTTTATACAGCCACCGGAACTGTTTCTACGGATCTTTTTGTCACTGATAAAGCGGTCTATTGGTCTACAAGTAACAGCGTTTATGCTTTGACGCTGTCAGATGGCGTGTTTTCTTCTGGATATACCGGTCAGTCTGTTGTGGATATGAAAAATGTCGTCGCTATTACAGATAAATGGGATCTTTTTTTATATACTAACGCACCCTCTACATTATACGACCCTGCGCTTAAAGCTACGACCGGGGTTTCGTGGGCCGGTGGTGTACCACCGTCAGGGAGTTATATCGCCGGATGCGGTTCAAAAAGTGGAAAATTTTACCTGTCTGGAACGTTAAATGCGTCAGCCGGGCTGTACGAACTTGAGTTTGATCAAGAAGTTGGCTCGATGAGTATATCTCTTGTGCAGTACGCAAATACACCGTACAACATGATTTTTGGGAGTAAAGATAGTTCAACGGTATATTTTGGTGTGTCGTATCCGCAGTTTAGACTCGATGTGGAGTCTGGAGTGGTAACTCAAATTAATTATATTCACAACTCGTACAGCGCTACTTTGACAAAAGGTTATGCTTGCGACGACTTTATCTTCCATGCGCCGACTACAGCGGGAAATAAAGCTTATATCTCGTTTGATGGTGGTAGATCGTGGAGCTCACCGCCCGAGTTTAATTCGAAACTGATGTGTGTTTACCTGGATTTTGATACGGCTAAGCTAATCAGTGTCGGCAGCCTTGGTAGTACCGGTTCAGTTAATGGGGCTAAGGGCAATGTACAAACTAACTTACTAACTGTGCGCGCTGGCGATCAGTTCGCTACACCTAAAATTCGAACGATCTCTGAAGGGTACAGGTTCTATGTCAAAAAATAAGGTTTACCACAGACAGGGGTTTGTGGTCGGTGTTGGTGAGCTGGGCGAAATCCCCGAGGCTCAGTGTGTTGAAGTAGACGACTGCAAATGGATTATCGAGGCTTTGAATAGTGGTCGTTGCGTTATCTATCAAGATGATGGATTTCAGATTCAGGAGAGCAGGGCAGCACAGTGGCTTTTCATACGTCAGTCTCGAGATGTTCTTCTTGCGGAGTCTGATGTTGAGATGATGAAGATTAGAGATAGTGAAGTGATTAGCGGAGTTGTGAATCAGCAGCATCAGGAACTCGCGGGATATCGACAAGCACTCAGGGATATTACGCTGCAGCCAGATCCATTTAATATTGTATGGCCAATTTGGAGTCAAAAATGAGAAAGGTTACCGAGGTTGTGGAGCTAGTAAAAGGCGACGATTACGTGATTGTCGAAGTGGGTTCTAGGGCGCATGAGCACTTTGCAGCGCTGGAATATATGGTTGTGGGAGAGGTTGCTAAGAGCGTTGAAGAGAAGGTGAAGCCTAAGCGGCGAGCTAAAGACCAAGTTCTTGCTCAAATTTGATAGTTCTTATCCGCAACTCGCAGCCGTATAATTCGATGAGTTCGGCTGTTAATTTGTCGCGGTTGTATGCGCCAAGCTCTCCAGCCAGTTTAAATACGATCCTGTCTATCAAAGCTTTGAAAAACTTCACCATGCTCATCTCTTTCTTTTTCGAACATGTCGTTTTCGGTGTAAAATCGGTAGGGAACAGGGTTGTTCATACGCCCAAATCCTCTTCGAATTGATATCTTCGGATCTGTAATTCATCGCCAAAAATTCGTTGTGCGGTTTTATTTATAGCGACTAACACCATTGCGGGTTTTGTGGTGGTGTTAAAATCGTCCTTGTGTATTTCGATGGCTGCGAAGATAACTCTACGACAGACATCGATTCCGAATTTTTTGTGTTCTGTGGTAAAGTTTTCGAGTTTCATGCTCAAACTCCTTTTTAGCAGTGATACAATTATATGCAAGCTAGAATAATAATAAGAATAGCATATGTCAATAGTTCAAGATGTTTCTAACGAAGTTGTTAAATCCGCTCCCCCAGTTGCTGTAACTAGCGCAATCATCATGGGTATGACGATTAATGAGTGGGCTGCTGCTGCAACCCTGTGCTACGTCTGTCTCCAAGCTTTTTTTCTTATTCGAAATCAGCCAAAAAAAGAATCAAAAAAAGAACATGCTAAGCCGGTAAAGCCAGATGATAAGTAAACGCCTGGTCGCCGCATCTTTTACCGCTACGTTGTGTGTTGCTTCGGCAGTAGTTACGCACTTTGAAGGGTTGCGCTCTAAGACTTACTTCGATCCTGTTGGTGTTCCCACTATCTGTTACGGCCATACAGCAACCGCAGCTGTCGGCCAGGTGAAAAGTGCTGATGAATGCCAGCGACTCCTCGATTCCGACCTCACGGTTGCCATCAACGCCGTCGACGCGCTGGTCAAGGTGCCGCTGACAGTTGAGCGGCGCGCGGCGCTAGTGTCGTTTGTTTACAACGTAGGGCAAGGGAAGCTGGCTGGTTCGACGTTGCTGCGAAAGCTCAATGATGGCGACGTCGCCGGTGCGTGTGCGGAGTTTGACCTGTGGGTGTTTGCGGGCGGTGTGAAACTTAACGGGCTCGTGGCGCGCCGTGCGGAAGAGAGAGAGCTTTGCGAGGTGGGGTTATGAGTAAGTACCTGGTAATCGCCTTATTCGCCCTGGCGGCTGTGCTGTTCGGCGGTTGGTTGATGCATGACCGTGATCGCCTGGCTGACGAGCTCAGTACCTCGCAAGCAGAGGTGGTACAGCTGAAGGCAGATGCTGAGTTTGCTGCTCAGACATTGGCCGCAAGAGATGCACTGGATCGGAAATACACGAGGGATATTACAGATGCAAAAATTGAGAATGCTCGCCTGCGGGATGCTGTTGCTGCTGGGACTCACCGGGTGCTCGTCCGCGCCACTTGTCCAAAGTTGCCAGCCACTGCCGGCACCACCAGCCTGGATGTTGGAGCCAGCGCCGAGCTTAACGCCGATGCTAGACAAGATTATTTCGGTCTCCGAGATCAGATAGTCACAACGGAAAAGCAGCTGGCTGGACTCCAGGAATACGTTGGCAATGTTTGCCTGGCGGTGAAGTAATGACGAAGAAAGTCAACCGACTGGCTGACGCCACGATTCACCATCAAATCAAGCTGCGTGGGCAGTACACCCGTATCGCAAAGCAGGCTGTTGCGCACCTGACACAGCTTAAAGGCTTGATAAAGGCCGAGATCGATACTGCCTCAACGGCGAAGAACTGGACTGCCGCAGCGAAGCTCAGGAAGACCCTGTACAACCTCGACAAGCTTGTGGAGGGTCAGTACAGCGTCATGTCTGATGATCTCAAAGCTGAGCTGTCCGATCTTTTTTACTACCAGAGCGAGTGGACTACAAAGCTTCTGGGTGCTGATGTCGGGTACTCAGTACTTACAGAAAATACGGTGCGCGCGCTGATCGAAAATGATCCTTTTGATGGAAAAATCCTATCAGAGTGGATTACTGAGCAGCAGTTGGGAACGCAGACGAAGATCAAGCAGGCTGTCCGGGTAGGCGTGATGAACGGGCTGCCGGCGAAGGATATTGCGCATGCGCTGGTTAATGATCCGTCTAGCCCGTTTGTTGGCACTAAGCGTAATGCTGAAATTCTGGTACGGACTGCGTCTGCTCACGTCTCATCGCAAGCTGACATCAGATCGTTCAAGCAAGCAGGGTATGAGTCGTATCAACTGTCTGCTGTGCTTGATACTCGCACTACGAAGCTGTGCGCGGCGCTCGATGGCAAGGTTTACAAGATGTCAGATCCTGGGCGCAAGGTGCCGCCGTTTCACCCAGGTTGCCGGACGACGATGATCGCAGTGTTCGATGGTGATGAGCCTTTCGGCGATACGTATGAGACCTGGCTGAGCAAGCAGAGCGAAGCGTCTCAGCTCAAGGTGCTGGGAACGGCAAGGTACAAGATGTGGAAAGCCGGCGCGGCGCTTGAGAGCTTTGTGGATCTCGATAACGACAATGTCATCTCTCTTTCCAAACTCCGCGAAATTGATAGTCTTTCTTAGCCAAAATGACATCTGCCAGCCGAGCCGCTTTAGGTAGTAAAACGCCACCCCCGATGCTATCCATTCCCTTATATAAAGAAAGAATAAGAGTAAGGGGGCATGGGGGGTGGAATCCAAGCATGCAGCTTGTTTCCCTTTTTTTGGATAAGAAAAACAATGATCATCGAAGCTTATGCAACACAAGAGGAGTATCTCCAGGAATTTAGCGGTGACACTGTTCACTCCGACAGCGCCACGCGCATTCCCAGGAGCTTGCAGCGTGCTTCTCGGCTCGTAGACACATACGTACGATCGACCGGGATTACAGTACCCCTGACAGACCCAGTAACGCTCCGTGACGTCAAAGGCCCAGTCTTAGACATAGCGCGGTACTTTTCTTGGCCCGACCAGCCGTCTGAAGAGATTCGCACGCGATATGAAGATGCCATCAAATTCTTAGAATTGGTAAGCACTGGAAAAATCAAGTTGGTAGTCGAGGGTCAACAAGTAGTAAAAAACGGCTTTACTAACATAAGACTTGTAAGGGCTTAACACATGCTGCCGATTATTGCGCGCGCACTTGCATCGTTTGGTCGTAACAGTACTGGCGATCAAGATATAGAACTAACTGTTAACACAGCTCAACTTCGCGCCCTAGCCGAAAAAGTTAAGCGACTAGGCCCAAACAACCCGCATATTAAGCAAGGCCTAACAATAATTGGAAATAACTGGGTCAACCGCATAAAGTCAAACTTTAGACGCTCTGTAGATCCCTACGGTAACCCCTGGGATCCAATTCATCACCGCCAGGGCCAGCCATTAATCGACACTGGTGCTCTAAGAAATAGTATTAAAGCCGAAGTTCGCGGACTGCAGATCGCCCTCGGTAGTAATATGCGATACGGTTATCTGCACAACGAAGGTATTCGCGTTAAAAAGCGTCAATACTTGCCAGACGCACATCGAAAACTTCCAGACAAATGGCAGCAGGAGTATGAGAGAATACTACTAGAGCATGTACAAAGGGCACTGCAGTGAAAATCACGTCGCACCTAGAAAATATCAAGACTTTGCTTGAGAGTTTGCCATCAAATCCAATTATCAAACTATTTTCAGGCACATTTGCAGATACTGATCTTAAAAACCTTCAGCTTGATGGACAGCGTCCCTATATCTTACTTGCATGTGCAGGCGGGCCGATTCCGGAAAAAGCAAAGCGAGTGAAGCTGGAAGTTGATGCGGTTTTTGGCGCATTTGTGATTGGCAAGACGGATCCAGAAACTCGTGGAGTGTCGAGAGTTGCATCTGATGCAGCTGTTGATGTTGCAAGCATGATCGAAAAGTATAGGGGGGATTCAGTAACTAATACCAGAGTGCCTGAGTTACAATCTATAGAAGAGCTTTTCTCCGGCGAAAAGAGTGGAACCAACTTCTCCGCCTGGAGTGTCCTCTGGACTCAAAGAATAGTCCTTGGATAAAGAATAAAACCATAATAATAAAAAGAGGTTGCACATGTCACTCGGATTTAACGCCCCTGACACAACTATCGGCTGGATCGCCAACGGCGGTTTGCTGATCTCCAAACTCGATGCTAACGATCAACCAGTTGGTGGTTTCTTTACTGTCGGCCAAGCCTCGTCTGCTGTACTTGCTTTGTCGAGCGATAAAGTTGAGATGCAGGACATGGTCTACGGTACTCTTGGCGTAGCAAAGTCGAAGATCATCAAGAACTCAGCCGAGGCCACGATTAACCTGAAGTCTTTCTCTCCCGAAGTCATGGAATTGGCCCTCTTCGGGCAGGTAACTGAAGACATTGCAGAGACCGGCGCAACGGCTAAAGCGAAGGCGTACAGAGGCCGCAGCATCATCGTCGACGGTATCATCGCTGCAGTCACTAGCGTCAAAACCGCCGGGGAAGAAGAGCCGCTGGTTTTGGGTGCTGACTACGTCGTCTCGAACGGATCGATCTACTTCCCTGCGACTTCGAGCATTGCAGATGGTGACGTCGTTGATGTCGTATACGACAAAGCCGCCGTCCGCCGAATTGAGGGTATGGTCAACACAGGCGTGAACGTGATGATCGTATTCGATGGAGTAAACCTGGCTGAGAGCGATACTCCGGTCAAAGTAACTTACCACAAAGTTTCGTTGTCACCAGCCGCCCAGCGTCAGTTATTGTCGAGTGATTACGCAGATCAGGAGATCAAAGGCACTCTTCAGGTATCTAAAGCTGTGAGCGGCAGTGGCTTGTCGAAAATGTTCAAAGAAGAACACGTAGTAGCTGCATAATTTGACGACAAAAATCATAAGGGGCCCACGGGGCCCTTTTTTATCGAGCGGCGGGTCAGTAACCACAATCAAGTAAATGGGAATGGTATTATGTACATATAAAAATAATAATAAAAAGGCCCGTCATGTCTCTGCTCGATCTCGTCGTACCATCCAAAAAAGTTATCATCAATCAGGCTCAAGCTGATAAGCCGGAAGTCGCGTTTGACGTGTACGGACTTACCACTTCTGATTTTATTCGGTTAGTAGAAGATCACAGTAAAATCCTGGCTACGATCTTTTTGCACAACGCCAAAGAAGATCTAAAGAGTACCGATAACTCCAAAATCATCATGCTCCAGTTCCCATCCTTTGGCGCTGCTTGTATTGCCGCTGGCTGCAAAGAACCAGAAGCTGCAGAGCATGTAATCAATCTACCGCTTATGACCCAGGTAGAACTTCTTGCGGCAGTTTTTTCGCTAACCTTTCCAGACGGTCTAAAAAAAAGCCTCGAAAAACTAGCCCCGACAATCGCACAGCTGCTCAAAAAGTAGCGGACTTTGAGGCTGAGCGTAAGAAAAAAGAGGGCGGCGGAGATAGTGTTTCGCTTGAGAATTTTGTAGACACGCTGGTATCCAATTGCGAGTACTTAATTTCCTGTGGTCATAACACTCGTCATCTCGATCCTTATAATTATTCGATTCGTAAGTTGTTTAAGATCTCGGTAGTCCAAAAAGAACTCCGTCGTGGTGAGTTGATTGGCGAGATGTATGCACAACACCTAAGTCGAATTTCGTGTGTTTCGGGCGACGCTGCACCATTCAACGAGTTGATGAAAAACTTGGCCGGAGAACAATAATAATATGGCTACTAGTGCAGTAATTAACCTGATCTTAAGAGCAAAAGATCAGGCTTCAAGTGTTTTAACTAGCGCTGCAACCAAAGTCACTGCGCTGGTCGCGGCCTTTGCCGGTGCAGTTGCTATCAAAGAGACTGTCCGCAGTCTTACTGAGCTGGACTTTGCCGCAAAGCGCTTGGGCATCTCGATAGAGGATCTCACGGCTGCTCAATATGCTGCATTTCAGGGCGCAAATATTAAACCTGACCAGCTTCTTGACGCTCTTGACGAAGTTAGAATTAAGGTCGAAGAATTCAGTTCCATTGGTTCTGGTGGTGGTGTTGACTTTTTCGAGGTGATGAATGCCGATGTAGAACAATTTAACAAGTTAAACCCCTTGGAGCAGTTAGAGAAAATCTCCGACGCTTTAAAAGGAATGTCCGATAACTCGGCTTTTACTTTTCTCGATCAGATTGGTTCGGACAGTCTGCGAAACTTGCTGCCAGTTCTAAAAAATGGCGGGGCCGAATTCAAGAGGTTAATGGATGAAGCCAAGCGATTTAACCTGGTATTAAGCGACACCGAGACAATTGCTGTCGCCAAACTTGGCAAGTCCTTTTCTCAGCTCGAAAAGGTTGGTACTACCGCCTTTAGTAAGATCCTTGCTGATGTGTCTCCGCAGCTTACTGCGCTGGTGCAGTTGGTAACTGAGTCCATAGTCACAATGTCTACGGATTTGGAGGCCTCGGCAAAAGGAGTTGGATCAAAATTTACCGACATGCTTGCCGGTATTTTGGGCGGTTTAGTCTTTGCCGGAAAGATCAAAGACACTTTTGATGTTGTTTTTAGCTTCCTTGGTGAAGGCATACTATTTGTATCAGAGCTTTTCCTTCTGGGCCTGCGAACGATTGACGAAGGTTTTGTGAAAGCCGGCAACGGGATGGTTAATGTTTTCCGGTCGGCATTTTCCACTACAATCGGATTTTTTAACACGCAGTTTGTGCAACCAATCCAAGATTTTGCAGATGCATTTAATCTGACCGGTGTATCAGAGAAGGTTAAGAGCTTTCAAAAGGATGTAACTAACCTCCGGAAATCCTACGATCAGCCAGTTGAGGTTTTTAAGACCGAAAATATCGACGAGGCAATCGAGGGTGTAAAAGAGTTGCGTAGTAAGCTGCATGATGTTGGTCGAGAAAATTTCGACATCTTAAATAGTGACGAAGGTCAAAAGAAAGCTGACGAGTTTCTGGCTAGCTTTAAGAGTCAAGCTATTAAAAACCAAGATGATCTGGATAAAGAGCTTGCTGCTCGAAAAGATAAGTCAGATCAAAAAAACATCGTTAAACTTCAAACAAAGAACGCAGCTGCGTCGGCTCAAATCGCTGCGATCCAGGCAAAACTTCAGGCTGACCTGGCTCACAAAGAAATTGAAATAACGATCTCTAAGATCGACACCAAAAAGCAAATCGAACTTGCGGGTCTGCAGGAACGTGCGCGCCTGGAAAATTTATCAGCAGTAAAGGTTGCCGATGAGCGTTTCCGGATTGAAATGGAAGCCGCCAAAAAACTGAGCGAACAGAAAAAGCGAGCTTTGGACGTCGACATCAAGGCTTTACAGGGGAGCCTGGGTGGCCAGCAAAAACTTCTGGGGGCTACGCAAAACCTGAACGATAGACCAGGCATTTTGGCTGCTATTAACCAAATTGAAGCTGACATCACCAGCAAAAAAGCAGAGCAAGCAACCATCGGCGCTGAGCTCGTCAATCAGTCCGCGCTACTCAAAGCAGACCGAGCAGCAGCGATTGGACAGATCAAAGAGCAGCTACAGCAAATCAAAGACGACGCACACATCGAGCTCTTGGCAATCGGCGGTGACCAGTTCTCGGCTGACATCAAAAAGATCGAGTCAGATTTCAAAGACACGATCAAAAATCTTGAAAGCTTGGGCGAAGACTCGACAGCAATCCAGCAGCTCATCTCTGCAAAAAAAGCTCAGGCAGAGATGCAGGAAATCGAGCGTCAGTACGCGAGCTTGAAGTCAAAGCTTGATAGGCATCAGATCTCTCCACTGGACTATCTGTTAAAGACGAACGAGCTGGAGGGTCGTGGGGAAAAAGCTGCTGAGGTGACGGGTAACCCGGCTGACCTGGAAAAGGTTCGTGAGTCTGCAAAGTCCGCGCGGGCCGAAGTGTTTGATCTGGCCACGCTCACCGACAAGGTAGCGGATAGTTTGCAAGGTGGCCTGGAAGGTCTTTTTACAGACTTCATCTCAGGTACAAAGTCTGCGAAAGAGGCCTTTGCTGACTTCGCTCAGGGCGTGCTGACAGAGGTGTCCAAGATCATTGCCAAGTTGCTGATCCAGCTAGCCATTCAATCGATGCTGTCCGCATACACAGGCGGAGCAAGCGCTGGTGCGGGCGGACTAATGAGCATGATTGGCATGAAGCATAGCGGAGGATTGATTGGCGGAGCTGGCGGGATGAGTCGTTATGGATCGTTGGATATCTTTGCAGGCGCGCCGCGATATCACACTGGCGGTGAAATTGGTTTGAAGCCTAACGAGGTTCCGATAATCGCAATGAAAGGTGAGGAAATGCTCACTGAGTCCGATCCTCGTCACCGCAAAAACTTAAACAAGGGTGGGTCGAACACAGCCAACTCGCAGCCAAAGATTAGTATTCATAACGTGCTTGACGCTCCTAGCCTTGCAGGCGCGATGGAAGGCGCTGAAGGCGAACGGATGGTTATGAACCACATTCGCGCCAATCGAGGTGAGATAAAAAACTTGTAAGTTGACGTGATATAATAAGCCATAAAAACAATAAGAATATTGCCATGGCTTATTTGCACTCTACATACGCTTCAGGGGCTGACTATTTGTCGGTTCTTGCTGCTTCTATTTTGCCATCAAACAACTGGGTTGTTGTCAAAGATATCGCCAGCGAAAAAGTCTTCAGACTTCCGTATGGTCAGGGATATATTGCACTTATAATCTCTGGTGATATTTGCGAGATTCAATCGTTTCAGACCTACGATCCGGCTGTTCCAGCCAAGTTGCAAGTTGGTGGATACAGTAATACCTACACACTATTCCTGCCCCGTGTAAAGATTCCTGCGGGAGCTGTTGAGGTGTGGACAGTCGTTAATTCGCGCCGCGTTGCTGCTGTTATTAAGTCTGGTGATGCCTGGTACTCATTGTACGCCGGCTTGATGTTGCCATTTGGTTCGAGCAAGGTTTACCCATTCCCTTGTTTTATAGGTGGGTCTGGAGAAGTTGGTAATGTGACTTACGAGTCTGCGTATCCATTCTTTTCGGGCGGTCAGAACTTCTGCCCGAAAGTTGTACTACCCGATGGAAAGTGGCAAATAGTTGGGGGCAATGCCGGTGGGACTTCTTCTTTTTACAGCTTCCCTTATTCGTATGCGTACTCTTATATCTGGCCGTTTGATGGCAAATTCCAGAGGCTGGGGAATAAGTTGGATGGTTCGGCTGTGTTATATCAAGCACTAGTATGTGGTTCTGGTCGTATTGACGCTGCTGATGATTTAAATTCCGACGATGGAAAGTGGCTCGGTAATCTGGATGGTGTCTTTGCTGTTTCACAGGGGATGGAGGCTGGCAGTGTGATTCAAGTTGATGATGTTGATTACCTGGTAGTGCCGAATGTGTCTAAGACTTCTGAAACTTACGCCTTGAGGCTTACATGAAGTACTACACGTCTGTTTATTCGTCCGCTGAGGACTTGATTGCTATTATCAATCAGCGTCTGAAAGTTGAAGGGTGGACTGAGCTCAAGTACTCCGACATGCCCGATCCTCGCATTGGTAAGCAATTGCATATCTCGAAAGGTGGATTGCACTTCGGGCTTCGTAGCCTTGGTGCTTATGACCCTTATGTCGACTACTATGCGCAGCGTGGACATGGGCAAAAGGGTGTCATTCTGAACCTAAAGACAGGGTTTGATGGCAATGTGGCTTATGCTTCGCAGCCTGGATTCGAATACTCACCAAAGTGTTACCTTGAGAGTGGCGATAAAGGTGTATGCCATATCTTTACTACCGCCGATTATGTCCTGTTGACTACCAACTATTCGTCGGATCAGTATTCCTCCCTGGCTTTTGGCAAGCTTCCTGTTTTAGTTGGTGACACAGGAGGGCAGTTCGTAGCCTCAACTAATGCATACGAAGCGACTAACCGGGAAACGATCTTTGCTAATGCTAGTAACTTCTTTGGTGTCTACTTAAAGAATTCGGAGTTTACTGGGTTCGACAGGGGCGATAGGACTTGCGGGACTCTGTCGACAACATCACGCGGATCTATTTCAGGTTTTCCTCACGCACACCCTGGAAATTCCTCGTTTGGTAGTGTGGGTACGGTTGTTAGGTCTTCAGGTCTCACTGGCGGGTATAGCGGGCTTATACCGATTGATTACTTCACGTTTTTTGCTGGCATCTATTCGCCGTACAGTCAGTTCCCGGATATTTTTTACGTGTCCCTTGATGTGCTAGAACCTGGGGAGGTTTACGAGATTGGTGCCTCAAGGTTTATGGTGTTCCCACAGTTCAAAAAAGAGTACCCGCTCAATCGCAATGCTCCACATTACAATCTTGGACTGGCCGTCCTGCTGGATAAACCATGAACCAGATTTCTAAAAGTTTTGGTGACTTCTTTTTTGATAATGTCTTTCTAACTCCAGCTGTAATTGCGGCAGGGGTTGTAACTCCGTCCGATACTTTTGGATTTGAGCTTTGGCATTCTTGTGCTACAGATAAGCTGCTAACCGGTGTTAACGAGTCCGGTGGTAGTGGAGTGGTGCTTGACGGAGTTACCTCGGGCGTTATCCCAGGTTTTATATCTGTTGAATATCAAGTCTTTCTGAGCCAAAGCGGGGGCGGCATCATCGACTACGAAGCCGGCTTCGACTTCGGATCTGGCGGTGTATTTCCTTTTCGTTTGTCTGCAACTATGGCAACTATCATCTCTGAAAGTATCGATTGGTCGACTCAGCCAGAGATGAATGTTCAGTACCTTACCGAAGTGATCCAGAGCTTTGATGGTACTGAACAACGTATAGCATTGCGGGATCAGCCGCGTGTATCACTAACCTACCAGTATCTACTTGATGATGGCGCGCTGACGGAGTTCGATATTAAGTACGGTAATTTCGGCGGGCAGTTGCTAGTGCCGATGTGGGCGCATGCTAGCGAGTTAACGCACGATGTTTTGCTGGGTGATCGTATCATCTATGTTGATAGCGTTAACGGTTACGTTTCTAGTTCTAAGACTCTGATGATAACCGATGGGGTTAATTCTGAGTTCGTCGGTGTAGAGAGTGTAGCCTCTGGTGCGGTTGTTCTGACTGCTTTGGTTAATAGAAACTTTAAACTTGGCGCCCGCGTCGTACCTGTTCGAACGGGGTATGGTTCTGATGGGAGTAGTGCAACTATCCAGATTGACTCTTTGGCAAGTCACCAAATTACCTTTGAACTCGATGAAACGACATTCACTAAGTCGGTGCCGGTCGATGCTTTTGAGCGATACAAAGGTAAGCATGTAATTCCATTTCGTCCAGATAGGTCAAATGATATATCTGTTCAGTACCAAAGATTGCGTGAGCACTTCGATCCAACCATCGGCGCGCGGAGTATTTACGAACGGACTCCTGGCGTCGTTCGGGTTTTTAGCCATGCTTTTAGGTTTTTCTCAGATGATGAAAGGCAAAGCTTTGAAAACTTTGCGGAGCTTCAGAACGGTGCCCAAGGCGAGTTCTGGATGGAGTCAGCAGCAATCGCCATGGAGATCGCTGAAGATATTTACGATGAGACATATAAGATAAAGATCAAGCCAGTAGGGTATAGGCGACTAGCTAATTCAAAGTCTTACCCGCCTGCAATCATCATTACCCTATATAATGGAACTACATTAAATCGATCCCTGGTCAGTGCAAAAGCGGTAAATGCACTCGAAGAGCTAACTCTCGATGAGCCACTAAGTGATATCAAAGTTGAAGATGTAGAATCGATCAAGCCATTGTATCTATGTCGTTTCGATTCCGACGAATTTAAGTACACATTTGACACTACGCAAGACAGCACAATAACAAAAACAATAAGGCAACTCTTGCATGCTGAAGCTCCAGAAGATTGAAGCCGCACTATCCATATCGCGCCCGATTGAGCTCTATCTCTTTGAGCACGGGGAGAGTAAGTTCGCATATACCAGTGGCAGCAAGTCACACCTGCATGTTGACGGACTAATCTACAATCCGCTGACACTAAGGCGCGGCAAGCTCCAGCGTACCAACGAAGACTATAAGAACAGGCTGTCCGTCGAGATACCTGGAGACTCACCAGTCCCCTCACTTTTTCGCTCCACGCTGCCATCTGATCATGTAACGCTCAAGATCTTCCGAACCCAGCGTGATCTGAAAAACCAGTTCATCAATATCTTCGCTGGCGAAGTTGTAGGGGTAACCTGGAATAACTCGGTCGCCACCCTTGATTGCTGCCCAGCAACCGCATTACTCCGCCGTCAGATCATGCGTACCGGATATCAAAGCCAGTGCAACCATCACTTGTACGACTCCAGGTGCTCACTGGAAATGCAAGACTGGCAGGAAGACACCACTGTAGTAGCCATTACCAACAGCGGATACACCGTTCAACTTACCAACAAAGCCCACGAAGATGACTATTACAAAGCGGGTTTGCTGTCAAAAAACGGCTCTGACTTCCGCCAAATCAATTCTGTCGTGGGTAATAAGTTTGAGCTCATGTCGCCAATCGACGGGTTAACAGTTGGTGATGTTGTCCAGGTCGCAAAGGGCTGTGACCGGTCGGCGGCCTCCTGCCATTCGTTTGGAAACTTCGATAACTTCCTGGGGTTTTTAACTATCCCCACTGACAACCCTTTCCAAGCCTAATAATAAGAATAAAGAGAACAAAAATGATTTGGATGATGGCTGTAATGTTCCTCTTGTCGCTGGTGATGATGGCAACAATGAAGACAAAAGTTCCTTCACCCTCAGCGGCTGGCCTGGAGGATTTTATTTTTCCTTCTGCTGCTGAGCGTCCGGTTCAAATCCTTGCAGGCACCAGGCGCTTGAGTGGCCCTAACGTCGTTTGGTATGGCGACCTCAGAAGCTCAAAGATCGTTAAAAAAGTTAAAGGCCTCTTTTCAACGACCAAAACTACGGTTGGCTACCGTTACTACATGGGCGTGCAGCTCGGTATTTGCCATGGCCAAGATGTGATCCTGAAAGAGGTCAAGTTTGGCGACCAGGTAGCATGGAGTGGTGAGTCAGTAGGCGGCGCCATCAAGATCGACAAGCCGTCTCTCTTTGGCGGTGATGAAGACGGTACTGGAGGAGTGTCCGGCACCTTGCGGTTTTACGGTGGGTCGCTGGTACAAATCGCCAACTCCTACCTTGTTGGCCTGCTTGGTGCCGACGTCGTTTCGCCAATTCGTGGTGTTGCATATGCCGTCCTTGAAGGGATGTACATCGGAAACGCGTCGACGCCCGAGGCTGTTAGCTTCGTCTGCTCGCGCTTTCCAAAATCACCATCAACTGCTCCAGAGTCGCTGCTTTACGAAAAAATCGGCGACGATGCAAATCCCGCCTACTTCCTACACGAGATCATCACCCACCCGGCGTTTGGTGCAGACATCGCTTTTACAACCGTCGACGTTGAGTCTTTTGTCGCCGCCGCAAAAACATTGCATGACGAAGGCCTGGGAATTTCATGCGTAATCGACACGGCCCGCACCGCTGCCGACGTAATTGATGACATCAAGAAGATCATCCAGGGTTCGCTCAACACGGATCCGGCCACAGGCGCCCTAAAACTCAGGCTGATCCGCAACAATTACAGCCTCGACGAAGTCCCTGAAATCGGCCCCTGGAACGTCAAATCGCTTTCAGATTTTAGCCGTGGGTCACTCGATACCGCAGTCAACGAGGTCAAACTCAAGTACACCAGCACCGCCGACGACTACAACGAACGCACAGTGATCGCCCAGAACAACGGCTTACGAATTCACAAAGGCGACTCGGACGGCCAGACCCTATCGATGCCGATGATTTCTACTCGAGAAACCGCCGCGAAAATCGTACAGCGCGAGCTTTCCGCGATTTCTGTCCCTCTCGCTTCGTGCATCGCTGAGTGCCACAGATCAATGGCGGATGCTGAAGTAGGTGATGTAGTAAAACTCACTTGGCCGGCACAAAAAATCGAAAAAATCGTGATGCGCGTAACCGCCGTCGACCTCGGCGCTCCAACCGATGGAGCTGTTCGGCTCACGCTGATCCAGGACGTTTTTGGGGTTTTTGAGAGTTTTTACACGACAGGATCGGAAGCGAAATGGCAGAAACCGTCCTTCGAACCAGTGGACATTACGCGCTACGATTTCATCGAAGCACCCGCAATTCTGACCCCATCTCAGACAACGCGGAGCATCCTGATCGCTGCCGAAAAACCGGTCGCTGGGCGCGATTTCCGTTTGCAAGCAAAGAGCAATAGCGAGGGTTCCTGGGTTGATGCAGGGGTTCAGCAATTTACGCCGTTGTGCTTTTTGAGCCAGGCTTTGACAGCAAACCGGTTCCTGGAGACGCAGGTTGAGCTGGGAGGGGATGTCGTCGAGTTGGATAGTTATACGCCGGAGGAAGTCAGGAGCGGTCTCGGGTTGTTGCTAGTTTCTAGCGTTTCTGGGCTTGAATGGATTTCGTATGAGTCTGTTTCTCGGTATGGCTCTGGCTCTGCCAGTGTTGGGGTGGTTAATCGTGGGTTGTTCAACACCAAGCCAGTAAGCCACCCGGTTGGCGCGCGGGTATGGGCTGTGAGCGAGGGGTTTGCTGTGACGCCATGGCAGTACGCGGCAGGGGAGGCTGTCGGTGTGAAGATGCTTGTTGGAACGCAGACTGGGCGCCAATCTTTTGAAGATGCTGCGCTGAGGTCGTTCACCGTTGGCGCGCGGAATGATCAGGCTTGGACGCCGGGGAGGGTGCGGATCAATGGGCATGAGGGAGGGGTCTTCACTGGGCAGGCCGCGATCACTTGGCGTAGGCGGGATGGTGGTGTGCCGGCAGTCGTTTTCGAAGGGGATGACTCGAGCTACGGGACTTCGCTGACTCGGATTGTCGTTAAGTCTGATGGTGTGGTGGTTAAAGAGGTTGCCGGGATAGTGGGGGAGGCTTGGACGTTTGAGGACGAGCAGGATTTGAACGGAGGGGTATTTTTTAGCAACCTGACTTTCGAGGTTTCTTCCCAAAAGCCAGGTTTTCCAGATTCAATTCCTGCTGTTATTTCAGCTACGCGGTGATGATGTTGTTTACCAGCGTTGAGATTCGCGCAGGTTTTCTCCTCTAAAATCCTCCACTTTAGAAACTAAATCCTCGAGAGACTCAGTAAGCTCTGAATGGCCATTTGCAGGTGAGTACTCTAGAAATTTCATCCTCATTGCCTCTGAGCAAATTTGGATTATATCTCGATGAACTTCTCCAGTGGGGAGTGTCATGTAGTGATACGGCATGCGTCCATGAGCAAATTGAATGTCCTCAAAAAGCATGCGTATATCTGGGTCATCTGTTCCGCAACCAAGGAACAGGAACGTATGTGTAAGAGCAAGAGCTTTCAGTATTTCATAAAATAACGTGTGCTTTGTTCTTGCAGCGGCATAATCACGGCGTGTAAAAATAATATTTTGCGGGTCGTTTGCGGATCCATGTGTTTTAATCAGTAAGCGAGTTTTGCCACCGTGGAGATAGTTTGCAATTTCTCCGTCGGTGTGAGCTTTAACCATTATTGTTCCCGCAGATATGTTTGCTGCGTAGGTATCGTATATGTTATCAAAGTTTGGGCTTACGACTATGGATGCATCTAGGTTGTAAATGTGTTCGTGAATTGTTGCGTGCTTGTAGCCTGCTCTTTGATACTCATCTTGAACTAGATCATTGAAAGGGTCTAAGCCCAACCGGTTTTTTATGATTTCGCAAGCACTTAGAAAGTCTTTTCTATCTAGGAGTTCTTCAATTATTTCAGATTCGTTCAAGTTAACGATGCAAGCCCTTAGGAACTCTTCCCAAGCGGCGGGGCGTTTACCCACGTTGTTTGTTGAGTTTTTCGAAACGCCGGAGCCAATCACGATAACGCAGCGACGTCTGGCAATAGAGTCAATTAGTGCATTCGGCCAGTCAATCATTGCCCAAGCCTCTCCAGTAAGTTACCGGAAATTTTATGAAAGAATTCCGCCGCTTCAGATACCCTGGTGTACTGAGATCCAACTACTCCGTCTCTTGACGCAAGCTCAAAAATTGGTGCATGAGCTTGTTGTGAGAGTGGTACAACGCTACTTAAGCTGGGGATTTCACCTAGGTTTAGTAATTCAGGATCGGCATCAAAAAACTTACATAGCTCAATGAGCTCTTCTCTTTGTCTTGAAATAATTCTTTCGAAGGCTACTACTGGTTCTCTAACGCCACCCTTAGATTTTGCTCGATACTGCTGCATGACATATCCAGCGAACCCTAGATTCCAACCTACGGCTTGGCCCGCAATCTCAAAAGACTGCGACTCTGATTTGTCATGCTTCTTAATGGCATCTTCTAGTGCCTCTCTCCACACATCAAAAGATTTGATGATGTTTTCAACTGCCATCATGCTAAAAATATCAACGGATAATGGCATCAAAAAATAATCGACACCTAGCAAAATAGACCTGTTGAGAGCGCCCAAAGATGGCCCCATGTCAACCAGTACTAGATCGTAATCTGTAAGTTGGCTAATTAATGCTCTTATCGCAAAGGTTGTTTGGAATCCTCGAGGCTCTCCGTTTTTGGTCTCTGCCCAATCATTTGCCAGGAGATCTTCTCTGATTGATAATTTTGGGTCACCTACAATTAGGTCTACTTCAAATCGGTGGCTGCGCACGATTTTTGGTAAATTTGTTGGGTATCCCTTGCCGCGTCTTACCGGTTCGAAAAATGAATCGATGCTATAGTGATCACTATCTAGAAAAATTTTCTCCAAGTCGTCATCTTTCAGCAGATAAGCGGAAGCATTGCATTGAGGATCAGCGTCAATTACCAGAATCTTTTTTTTGTGCTCAATTGACAGAGAGGCTGCAACGTTACAGAGAAGGGTGGTTTTCCCTACCCCGCCCTTGTTATTGAAAAAACCAATGCTTATCACTAAAGAGCTCCTTGGCTAATCTTATTCTGTTTTCATTTCGGCAGTGAAAATGGATCTAATGCCATTGGTGGATGGTGCTAGCTTACTCTATAAGAGTGGCAAAATAGTGGCTTGTTTTCAAGGGCACTGTGGAAAGCCTTGATCTGTTCTGAAGCTTGTAAGGCTGTCAGGTAACCACGGCGGGTTTTTCTGATAGCTCCAAGCGCCTCGGCCTCTTTGAAAACCAGGCATGCCTTCAGATTACCAATCCGATTTGCGCTAGCAAAATCTTTCACCTTTATATTGCTTTGACTCGGAAGCGAAGAGGCTTGCAGAAGAAGCGCGTCGAGCAGGCTGTTGTTCGGAACCAATCCGGTTGATACGCTGGTGGAATGTGATTGATGATCCGCGAGGGTCGACGGATCGACAATTTCTTCAAATTGATCAATCTCTGGCTTTGGGCTGTGCAAGACAGAAAGAAGCAAAGCGGGGACGAGCTCCAGCGACAGTGCAAAGCCTGCGCAGAGTAGGATGGCCAGGATCGTGGGGATAGATGCAGCCTTGACGTTAGATGACTGGATTTGAGCTATTTCCAGTGAGCTGGAGTTTATCCTTTCCATCGCTGCTTGGCGTTGCGTGTCTACTCTCTCTAGCAATGCGGACTCAAGTTCCTGTGCTTTTGTCACCATTCCCTTTATCCGCAGATCTGAAGATTCCGAACGACTCTTCTTCTCTGTTTTCCCGAGCGTTTCGATAAAGTCTGAGTCTTTCTTAATCAATGCGGTTAGGTGATCAATACGTCCACCTGCTAATGCTGCCTGCTTCGATTGGCTTGCTGTGATTGAACCCATTAGTCGGTCGTATGTCGACCACCCGGATACGGCTCCGAGCGTTATCACGCATGAGCATATGGCTGAAGTGAAGAAAAAACGTTGCTGATCGAGCAGCCGAACTGCCAAGGGCCAACCGAGATATTTGAAAATATCGAGAAGCACTGCAGCTCCCGCAAAAATAATTGCGAGAATTGGATCGTCGATTAGACTGAAAATAGTCATTGCAACAGATACTGCAGTAACTGACGACAGCGCAAACGCCAGGCAGATGAGTACCGCGGACATTCTTTTGTCCATGCTGATTTCCCTTGATTGTTAACTGAAGATTTGTTGTGCGCTAATTCGTGTAAAGCGGAAAGCCCATAAAGTTGTATAAAGCTCGACTAAATGTTTTTCGGCATTAAAGCCGGCAGAGAAACTCTCAACCGCCATAAGCTCACGGCAACCAAAAACGGTACAAACTAAATAAAGTTACTCGCCGATAATCAAAAAGCCATCGAGTTCCTATTGCACAGCAGACCTGCGACCACGATGGGTATACTGCGCTACATACATTGCATCACCGATAAATCGAAATTCAGTAAGCTTTATCGGCGATACACTCATCACTTCTCTGGCCCTGGAAGCCACAGATCACAAAGCGTTTCGTGCAAATTCCGATCACCATTTGCTGTAATGACGTTTGCTATGACATACCGGTAGCTATCCAGGATCGCCACCAACTCACCTTTCTCAACGGTTAGATCAATCAAAAAACCGCAGGCGTCAGTTACAGTCCCATCCTGTAATGCGGACTTTCCAGAAATATGCCCATTACCACAAAAGCGAGCATCCCGGAGAGTCCGGGTAACTGGCTTTGGCTTTAAAAAGAGACAAACGTAAAAACGTACGATAGTTACGGGTATGAGCAAAAAGTGAATTGTGAAATTCACCCCGTACTTTAGCTTTTCAACCAAAACCCTGAGCATCAAGCACTACCCTGTGTGGCGCGCCGAGCCAGTTCCAGACCACGACGACACGAAGCCAGGACGTTACTGACCCCCTGTGGACTCGTCCCAACCTTGCGCGCGGCTGCGGTTGTAGACAAACCCTCGACAAGCACCAGGCGCGCGGCCTCTTGGCTAGCTCCACCACGCATGCGTAAAAGCTCTGCTAATGCCATGAATTGTTCCTCTGTCACCATTCCTCCCAAGCTCGGACGTGAGCTAGGGGATGTTAACGCGTTGGAAGTCATTTGCCTCCAACGGTTAGTACAGTACACGCTTAAGGGTTACATTTGCAAGGCTGGCCCGCACGGTCGTCAGTGGAATCCACGCTGGTGCTCGTGCGCAGCAGTCGCTAGGCTTAGCGTGCAGAGTTAAGGATGGGTGCAATGAAGCTTTTCTTGGACACTGAGTTCACACGCCTGAATCGCGATGCAAAGCTCATATCGCTAGCTTTGGTCGCTGAGACCGGTGAGGAGTTTTACGTAGAGCTGTCGGATGGGTATAGCGCGGAAGACTGCAGCGACTTCGTCATCGAGACAGTGCTGCCACAACTTGACCTTCATCGACACGGGCAAACCGTTGCAGAAGCAAACGTGCTGCTTCAGAAGTTTTTTCAGAACTTCGACGAAGACCTTGAGGTTTGCTCTGATGCCCCAGCTTGGGATTGGCCTCTTTTCTGTCAGCTGGCACGGGTTGATGGAGGAGTGTCCTCTAATGTACTGTTGGAGCCCACAGATCTGAGTGGCATGTGTCGTGACGCGGTGCTCACTGCTGACCTTGAAAATCTGCTCCGGGATCCCCCGCACCATGCACTGGCTGACGCTAAACTGATCCGTGATATTTTTTTGAAAATTCAGGGTCATCAGTAATCCGCGAATTTTTTCTATTCACCAGATTTCGTCAGGGCGACGAGTAACTTCTTCTGGCAGTTGTTCTAAATAATACTCCAAGTTGCCGGAAACCTTGTCCAATACCATAGGCAAGTAAGGAAGCAAATCTGTAAAGCTGCTGTGCTCCGGGCCACCATGATAAAATCTGCAGTGCGAAATAATAGCTTCGCAGTCCTCGATAACTAACAGCTGCATCGGATCGCGATCGTTATAGTCGTGCAAGTTTGATAAGTGAATGAAGGCGCACCCGAATTTATACACAGATCGCGTCCAGCCTTGAAGTTCCTGTGCCAGTTCAACCATCTCTCGATCCGTTACGCGACCGCGACCGCTGGACTGTTGCCATTGCTGTCCATTCACGGACGCTTCAATCAATATTCTTCGACGGGCAGGCTCTTGCGCTAGTAGGTAGATAACCCGAACCATTGAATCCAGTTCTTGTCGAAGAATGGCAATCATCTGGCTCGGGATGTTCGCTGTTGCTAGTAGCTGCATGGCGCGTTTGTGGTCGTTTGAACGACTGAGCACCTGCCTAGTGAAAATGGCGACAGAATCCATCTATTTGACCTCACTTTTCCTGTTGTTTTGGGCATACCGTGCTCGGCACACCGGGGGATTAGCGGAACTCGATCTTCCACGTTGCAGAGCGCTAGTGCCAAGAATCCGGGCATACGCGTCAATCCGTCTAGCCAAAAAAAACCTCGAAAGATCTCCTCGCGCATGCTCCCCACCTGGCTCGCCGCATCGTCATCGTAAAAATCAGCGATCTGGTACGTGCTCACAGCTTTGTCTTCAATGTAAAGCTCGCCGTCGTCTTCCCAGATCGCTTGGATCGGTTGCGTTTGGATGTAGTCATCGCCGCCAGGCATGCTAAAGACGTACCCGGCGATGCATTGGCTGGGTACGTCCTCGCTACTGGTAAACCTAGCGTTATGCAGGCTGTGGATCAAACTCATACTCCTGTTGTTTTCTGGCCGGTAAAACCAACGGTTGGCCGGGGGTGAATTCAATGTAGTACTTTGATGGCTTTCCGATGCCTTTGAAAGTTAGATCGATGCCGAGCAGGGCTTCGAGGGCTTCCAGGATCAGTCTGGTGTCCCTGTCGAGACGCCAGTTGGCGCTTTTGACTTTGATAGGGATTCTTCGCGCGCCGGCCTGGAATCGAAGGTAGAAGTACCGGAGTCGCTCAGATCTTTGATGTTCGTCCTGATCTCTTTGAGCAATTTCGACCTGAAGCTCTGAAAGGGTTTCTGAGTCATAACTGATACCTTCTTGTGTAATGAGTTTCTGCCAAGTCAATCTGGAACGCTTTAGTTGCCGGCCACTGATGTGTTTGCCGTCGTATTCGTATGAGATGCCTTTGGGTTGGCCTTGTTCGCTGAGGGTCAGGTGGATGTAGACCCTTTGCTTTCTCAGCGCTACGACGAGATCGAACATGTCGCCGTGGATTGCCTTGGTGTGCTCGATGGCGCCTGCGATTTTGGCGATCAGGCGGTGTTTGTGTGGCAGTTCGCCATCACGGTTCGAGGCTTTGACTTCAGCGTGAGTGAGTGCGATTCCCCAGGTCGCTGATGGGCGTGGCGCTTTTTTTAGACCGAACATATCTTCGATTTCAGAGACTGACTCCATAGACGCCGCGCGCTCGTCGCTGTCCTTGACCATCCGGAAGTCCTCGTCCAGGGCGATCCTGTTGGCGACGATGTGGACGTGCTCATGATCTTTGTCACGGTGCATCACCGCGACGTACTTGCAGGTCTCTGTGAAGCCCAGGTCGGCCATGTACTTTCGTACTGCCGTGAGCCACTGTGCAGGTGTTAGGGATTCACCAGGGCGGAGTGACATCATCGCGTGAAAGACGGGCTTTATAGGTCTGTCGGAGTCGATAGACATGCGGCGTAGGATCTCAACCTGGTCGAACTCTCTCACCATTTCCAAGATGGCATCTTCACTCCCTGCTAACAGCGCGGGGAGGGGGTCGGACGAAATGCAGTTGTAGTCGATAGTCAGGATTTGGTTGATTTGGTGGTCGTGCTTAGTGCAGCCAAAGATGTAGCGGATACGCTTCTTAAACGACCCGGAGGACTTTGGAAAGATTTTGCCAATCATGCTGCACCTCCCATGTTGATGCGGGCGATGTGTTTGACCTTTTCCAGAAGTTCACTCTCAGGCCGCTCGGCGTTGATCAGGGATGCAAGGTTCATCAGCTCCCTGGCAATCTGCACTACCTCTACACCAACTTTTGGTTTCATCTTCCCGTTAGCAACGTAGTCCCGGATAAAAGCCCCTGCGGTCTTATAACCAGCCTCAGTGATTTTGGAATTAAGGATGTCCATCTCAGGTCTGCTGAAACGGATCGTGATCCTGGCGTCTTTCTTCTCAACTACTTTCATCTTGGCTCACCTTATTATTATTTTTATTGGTCAGCTTTTATCAACGCAACACCCGAAGGGATGTGAGTAGTCGCTTATTGTCTGCCACAGACACAACTGGCTAGCTACTGATATAAGACTATTATGCATGTGGAGCAATAGGTGATGGGAGTGTTTTTGACAATATAGTGACTTATTTTCGGATATATGCTGTTTGGACTATAAATTATTAGCGGTTGTATGAGTGTGGTGTGATTTCGCAGTGGTGGTATGCTAAATCGCAATTGGAGAGTGCAGATTTGCAGTATGGTCGTGCGGTTTCGCTTAGCGCGAGTGTGATTTGGCAGTATGTGAGAGCGAAATCGCAGTGCAGGAGTGCGACTTCGTTGTGTTGGGATTTAGCAATTAAAGTCAGTTATGGAATGTGATTGTTGGGAATGCGCCAGATTCAAGGCCTTCTTCAACGATGACGTCAAATGGCTCAAAAAATTCTTTGGGTGAACCTAGCTTGGCAGTCCAGGTCACGAGTTCTGGATAGTCCATCACATAGCACGATGTATCCATTTCACGACTTAGCGATAGAACACGATCCGAATAGCTTTCCCACTCACTCTCAAAGGTTTCTTGAACTACTATCAAGTTTCTGATGGTTTTTCCCTTGGTCTCGATTTCAAAAATATCTTCACCAAAATGGAACTGGAGTTCTGCATTTCGTCTGAGGTACTTGAGGGCGCCACGAGTTTGGTTGATTGCCTTGTCTAAGGCTTTAGAGATAGTTGCTATTTTTCGTTCTAGAGTTCTGTTAAGTGACTTTTCGGTGTTCGGACTATCCTTTGCTTGAATCAGCAGCAAATACTCATCTGATGCAACTAGGATGTCGACGAACTCTTCGTTGTTATCTGTCATAAGCGGGTTTAGGAAAATTGAATCTTCACTAAACACTTTCTGCAGTAATCTAACGATATCCATTTCTTGGTAGCTGCCAGGCTCTTGTCTTTCAAGGGTGGAATGGCTGACGCGTGAGCCTTTTTGATACATATTTTTCATTGGTATTGCGTCCATGATGAACAAGTCTTCTGTCATGAGCGGCTGAATGAAATTTACCCGAATAGCGTCCTTGTCATTCTGAATGGATCTGCGCAAAAACCAATGCTGGCTTCGTTCACGAATTTCATAACCAGCTTCTAAGGACAGTGGCGCTAATTTGTATTTGTGCTTGTCAAAAGTTGAGTGGTTTGGATTCTGTGCTTTGTATCCAAGTAGTTCACGATTGTTGTCGTCGAAAAAATGGATGTCAAAACTTTCGACAGATAAAAGGTGGAGTATTGACTGCCCCATCTCATCATCTAGAAGAGGCGTGTTGATCATGAGCGGGTTGAGATCGTCGTCCTCATAAGTAGTAATCAGGCTGTAGCAGGTATCTCCGTTCATCTGGCAGGGCGCAAGATAGAACCCAACGCGTTGTTTTGACTTAGCCGCCAAAATGTATTCTTTGGGCGCTTTGATGATGAGGATGAATGTGCCGTCCTTGTCGTTGGCAATCGTGCTTAGCCCATGGTGAAGGTCTCTCACGTGCTGCAAAAGGTGTGGTTGCAGAATTGTCAGCATGGCGTCTCCTTGCGGGTTGTCAGGGTCAATGTGCCATTACAAATAGCACGAAAAGCTCGAGACCTCACTCAACGGGTAGACGTAGAAGAATGGGTAGTGTCAGTCGGTAGTGCCAGGAATTGGAGCTATATCGCTGCTGGTCTGTCCAATCAGCTTCAGTCCAGTCGAGCGGGAGGTGGTGTAGAGGTGTACTGGCGGGGTGTGTGTGACTGCACACAAATTACACACGATATACCTTGTAGGCCACGGAAATACTGATTAAACCGTCCAATCCATCATCGGTGCCACGCTAAAGCGCCTGGACACCGCAGAGCCTTTGTTTACGTGGGTTGTAGCTGATTTTTCTACCATTTTGCTCTACGTGTTTAAGGCGTGTTTTAGGGTGTAAAAAGGCGTTATTTGCATGTCGATGG
>Ga0302347_1000696_pt1 | contig 48468 bp, 50 predicted proteins | sample PhyWR1_FD_202178 | JGI IMG/M metagenome (GOLD analysis project Ga0302347, IMG submission 202178) | Leaf surface microbial communities from wheat plants in UC Gill Tract Community Farm, Albany, California, United States - DLSL W.R1 (v2)... | ecosystem: Host-associated > Plants > Phyllosphere >... | reverse complement strand
CGTACTTCCTGGTACGCGCTGATGGTACTGATGCCAATTACATCCGTTCCGACCAGCCGGATATGCTGATTCCTTCGTGGAAAATCTTCGAATGGAAGTAGCGTCTTAACTTTAATTGGCGCCGCCTCGCACGGCGCCCGTACTGGCAATTTAAATCATGTCTGTATTCACCCCACTGACTCGCAGCGAGTTGGAAACCTTCCTTGCACCTTATGAACTCGGCCGTTTGCTCGATTTCCAGGGGATTGCCGCGGGTAGCGAAAATACCAACTACTTCATCAGCCTGGAGCAGGGTGAGTTTGTCCTGACCCTGGTTGAGCGCGGCCCGGTCAAAGAGATGCCGTTCTTTATCGAGCTGCTGGACGTGCTGCATGACGCCGACCTGCCAGTGCCTTTTGCTCTGCGCACCGTTGACGGTCAGGCCCTGCGCGAGCTCAAGGGCAAGCCGGCGTTGTTGCAGCCGCGCCTGGCGGGCAAGCATATTCGTGAAGCCAACGCCCAGCATTGCGCCCAGGTTGGCGAATTGCTTGGCCACTTGCATAACGCCACCCGCAACAACGTGCTGGAGCGCAAGACCGATCGCGGTCTGGACTGGATGCTGGCGGAAGGCCCGGCTTTGATGGCCGGTTTGTCGCCTGATTCGGCCGAACTGCTGCAAAAGGCGCTGCAGGAAATCACTGAGCGCAAAGCGCAGATCATGGCGCTGCCTCAGGCCAACCTGCACGGTGACCTGTTTCGCGATAACGCGATGTTTGAAGGCACCCATCTGACAGGGCTGATCGACTTTTACAACGCGTGCTCAGGCCCGATGCTGTACGACGTGGCCATTGCCCTGAATGACTGGTGCGCCGACGAAGAAGGCCACATCGACGCCCCTCGCGCTCGAGCACTACTGGGCGCCTATGCGGCCCTGCGCCCGTTCACCGCCAGTGAAGCCGAATTGTGGCCCACCATGCTGCGCATAGCCTGTGTACGGTTCTGGTTGTCGCGCCTGATTGCGGCCAACACCTTTGCTGGTCAGGACGTGCTGATTCACGACCCGGGTGAGTTTGAAAAGCGCTTGGCATTGCGTCAGAAGGTGACTATCCAGCTGCCGTTCGCGCTGTAAGTAACACGAAGGAATACCTGTGGGAGCGGCGGCGCGACGATTCAGCTTGCCCCCTCACAGGTTCTGTAGTGGTTTACAAACTCTCCAGACACCCCGCCAGGTCATTGCCCAGCTTTTCCAGCAACTGCTCATAACCTTGCGCCGTCGCAGGGGTATAACCGCCCAAGGCATCCAGCTCCGCCAGCTTGACCGGCAAACCGGCTGTCAGCGTGTCCGCCAGGCGCGGACGCAGCGGCGGGTCGCTGAATACACAGGTCTTGCCCACTTCCTGCAAACGCTTGCGCATGGCGGCTACGTGCTGGGCGCCGGGCTGCACTTCCGAGGCCACACTGAACGTGCCCGCATGCTTGAGGCCGTACGCGCTTTCAAAGTAGTCGTAGCCTTCATGGAAAACGAAGAACGGCTTGTCGGCAATTGTGCTCATACGTGCTTGAAGGCGTGTATTCAACGCATCCAGTCGCTCATTGAAAGCCTTAAGGTTACTCTGGTATTTCGCCGCATTTGCCGGGTCTTTTACGCTCAGGTCCGCGGCCATTTTGGCCGCAATCACCCGTGCGTTGTCCGGGGCCAGCCACAAGTGCGCATCCAGAGTGCCGGGGCGATGATCGTGATCATGTTCGGCGGCATCTTCTGCGTGCGAATGGCTATCTTCGGCGAAATGACGCAATTTCAAACCCGGCAGGGTCTGCACTGTCACTGATGGCAGAGTACGACCCTTGATCACCCGTGGCAGAAAACCTTCCATGTCCGGACCAATCCAGTACAAAAGATCGGCCGACTGCACGCGCCGTACGTCGGATGGGCGCAAGGCATAGTTATGCGGCGAGGCATTGGGCGGTAAAAGCACCTCCGGATGCCCCACACCGTCCTGCACGGCAGCTGCAATCAGTTGCAAGGGTTTGATGCTGGTCAGCACGTTGACCTCGGCCTGAGCCGGGTTGATCACAAGCAAACTGGCACTTAGAGCAAGAAAAAGAGACAAAAAACGGGGCACGATGAGCACTCATGGTGGCTGAAACAGGTAACATAATAACGTCTCTCTCAAAAATCGTCGCCGCCCATGCCTATTACACCGCTTGCCAGCCGTCCCCATGACCACTCTCATTGTGTCCACAGTGCGCTGACTGAGGCCGATACCCTGTGCGCGCAAAAGGGCCTGCGCCTGACCGCATTGCGTCGTCGGGTGCTGGAGCTGGTGTGGCAGAGCCACAAGCCGCTGGGCGCCTACGATATTCTGGCGGTGCTGAGTGAACAGGACGGCCGCCGCGCAGCGCCACCGACCGTTTATCGGGCACTGGACTTCCTCCTCGACAACGGCCTGGTGCATCGCATTTCGTCGCTCAATGCCTTTGTCGGCTGCAGCCACCCCGAGCATCCGCACCAGGGCCAGTTCCTGATTTGCCGCAACTGCCATGCAGCCATCGAGCTTGAGCAAAAAACCATCAGCGACGCGATTATCCAGAGCGCCCGCGATGTCGGCTTTACTGTCGAAGGCCAGACCGTCGAAGTGGTCGGCCTGTGTTCGGGTTGCCGGGAGGCCTGATGAGCGCTGCACTGATTCGCCTGCAAGACGTCACCGTGACCTATGACGGGCAAAACGTACTCGACACTATTGAGTTGAGCGTTGAGCCGGGCCAGATCGTGACCCTGATCGGCCCCAATGGCGCCGGCAAGACCACGCTGGTCAAGGCCGTGCTCGGCCTGCTCAAGCCCACCCGCGGCACTGTCTGGCGCAAGCCGAAGCTGCGGGTCGGTTATATGCCGCAAAAACTGCACGTCGACCCTACGCTGCCACTGTCTGTGCTGCGTTTTTTGCGCCTGGTGCCCGGTGTCGACCGTGCCCAGGCCCTGGACGCGCTGAAGGAAGTGGGCGCTGAAAAGGTTATCGACAGCCCGGTGCAAAGCGTTTCCGGCGGCGAGATGCAGCGCGTGCTGCTGGCTCGCGCCCTGCTGCGCAAACCCGAACTCCTGGTGCTCGACGAGCCGGTACAGGGGGTGGACGTGGCCGGCCAGTCAGAGCTGTACGCCCTGATCACCCGCCTGCGCGACCGCCACGGCTGTGGCGTGCTGATGGTTTCCCATGATTTGCATCTGGTAATGAGCACCACCGACCAGGTGGTGTGCCTCAACCGCCACGTCTGCTGCTCGGGCCACCCGGAGCAGGTCAGCGGCGACCCGGCCTTTGTCGAGCTGTTTGGCAAAAACGCACAAAGCCTGGCGATTTATCACCACCACCACGACCACGCCCATGACTTGCATGGTTCAGTGGTCAGCGACGGCACCCCGGCGGCATCCGCCCACGTTCATGGAGAAGGCTGCAAGCATGGCTGATTTTCTGCTTTACGCCCTGCTGGCAGGTCTGGCTTTGGCAATAGTTGCGGGCCCTCTGGGTTCGTTTGTGGTGTGGCGGCGCATGGCCTACTTCGGCGACACCTTGTCGCACGCGGCCCTGCTTGGCGTGGCCATGGGCTTTTTGCTGGATGTCAGCCCGACCATTGCGGTGACCGTTGGCTGCCTGTTGCTGGCCGTGCTGCTGGTTACGTTGCAACAGCGCCAGTCGCTGGCGTCCGACACGCTGCTCGGAATTCTCGCTCCCAGCACCTTGTCCCTCGGGCTGGTCGTACTAAGCTTCATGCATGAAGTTCGGATCGATCTGATGGCGTATTTATTTGGTGACCTGCTGGCCATCAGCCCTACCGACCTGATGTGGATTCTGGGTGGCAGTGCAACGGTACTGGCGCTGCTGGTGGCATTGTGGCGGCCGTTGCTGGCGATTACCGTGCACGAAGAACTGGCCATGGTTGAAGGCTTGCCCGTGGCGGCGTTACGCTTGACCCTGATGCTGTTGATCGCGGTGGTGATTGCCGTGGCGATGAAAATCGTCGGTGTGTTGCTGATCACTTCCTTGCTGATTATTCCGGCAGCAGCAGCCCAGCGCCATGCCCGTTCTCCGGAGCAAATGGCATTGGGCGCCAGCGCCCTGGGAATAGTGGCAGTGTGTGGTGGCCTGGCCTTGTCATGGTTCAAGGACACACCCGCGGGGCCATCGATTGTGGTGTGTGCCGCCGCCCTGTTTCTGTTGAGTTTTGTTCTGCCCCGTCGAGGGGTGTAGACTTGCTTGTTTTTTGCGCACTTAGAGAGCCGCAGGAATGAAGCTGTTCAACTCCCGTTATTTGCTCCTGGCCGCACTTACCTTGCTGCTGGGCGCCTGCCAAAGCACGCCGTCGGTCGACACTACTGCCGCTGACGCCCGCGCTGCGGCCATCGCGCAGCTGGAGCAAAACCTGGCCAGCAGCGAACTCGCGACCGCCGAAGACCAACTGAGCGCCTTGCAGGCCCAGACCCCGGATGATCCGCAATTGGTGCAGTACCAGCGCCAACTGGCTGAGGCCTACCTGCAACGCAGCCAGATCGTTCTGCAAAAAGGTGATGTCAACGCCGCAGCTACGGCTCTGAGCCGTGCCCGTGCCCTGATGCCCAAGGCGCCAGCACTGACCGGTGGCGTCAACAGCGCCATTACCCAGGCACGCAAAGTCGAGCTGGACATGGCCGAAGCCGCACTCAAGGCTGCCGAGGCTCGCCCACCGGCCAAGGTGATCGACCCGGCTGCCGAAAGTACCACCGTTGCCCTGAACATCAACGATATTGCGAAACTTCGCCACCAACTGGATCTGATCGCGCAAGATATCGTCAATTACCAGTGCGCCGTCAGCTTGCAGGTTCCGCGTACCGCGGACTACCCGTGGCTGGCCACACTGATCGGCAAGCGGGTCAAAAAACTCGACCCTGACTTTGACCTCAAGCTTGAGCGTCAGATCATTCGCCATGTGCCTGCACAAATGGTACTGATCCCAAGCAAGCCGCAATAACCGATCTGCCGTTGACTGCGATCCTTTACGAGAAGCAAAGGATCGCAGCCTTCAACATCCTCTACTGACCTGTTGCAACTCAGGCAGGAATTGCCTTGGCTCTGGCCTCCCGTGCCCACACCCGATGTTGCGCAATCGCCGCAAAAAATGCCTTCAAGCCCTTGGCATCCTTGAGCGCCAACAATCCCTCATCCGCTTGCAAATGCAGCACATCCAACAGCTCTTTGGCTTCGCCATGCAGGGCAATCGCCTTGAGATGCTTGTAGGCTTCCAGCAGGTAGTGCAACGCCACGCCGTCACCGCTCAAGGCCTTGATCGACGCCGCCCCGCCCGGTACGAATACCGCATCGAATGCCACCGAGGGCAGGCCTTCCATTGACCCATCGACTGCCAATAAAGTGCCATCAGCGGCTTTGACCGGCGCGCTCGTCGGCCCCAGTAGCTTGGCATGCGCCCCTTCGGCCGCCAGCGCCTGCTTCAATGCATCAATTGCCTGAGCATCCACCCCGTTGGCGGCGAGAATAGCTACCTTGCGGGTTTTGATATTGCCCGCCAGCAAGTTGGCCTGACTCAAGGCCGGGGATTGCGTGACGCTGACCTTGCGTTGCGCCACAGTCCCGGTCTTGGGTGCAGGCAAACCGAGGTTTTCGGCCACACGCGCTGCCAGCTGCAGATCAATATTGGCCAGAATCTCATTGACCTGGCGCGCACGGATATTCTCGCGCTCCACCTTGCCCAGTTCAAAGCTGTAGGCCGCAATGATGTGCTCTTGCTCGTGCTTGCTCATGCTGTTGAAAAACAGCCGTGCCTGGGAGAAATGATCGCTGAATGACTCGCTGCGTTGACGAATCTTGTTGGCGTCAATGCGCTCCGGGTAACTCTCAAAACCGCCATCCCTGGCGGCAGGCGGGGTTTCCTTCGGCCAGCCACCATCGATGGAATTGGGTTCGTAGGACGCACGACCCTTGTGGATGGTGCTGCGGTGCTGGGCATCGCGCTGATTATTGTGAAAAGGAGCCACCGGACGATTGATCGGGATTTCATGAAAGTTCGGTCCACCAAGACGGCTGATCTGCGTATCGGTGTAAGAAAACAGACGGCCCTGAAGCAAGGGATCATTGGAGAAGTCGATCCCCGGCACAATATGCCCCGGGCAAAAGGCAACTTGCTCGGTTTCGGCAAAGAAGTTATCCGGGTTTCGGTTGAGCACCATCTTGCCCAGCGGTGTAATCGGGATCAGCTCTTCAGGTATCAGTTTGGTCGGATCAAGAATATCGAAGTCGAATGCGTGCTCATCCTCCTCCGGAATGATCTGCACGCCGAACTCCCACTCCGGATAATCGCCGGTTTCAATGGCGTCCCACAGGTCGCGGCGATGAAAGTCTGTGTCTTTGCCTGCCAGCTTCTGTGCTTCGTCCCACACCAGAGAGCAGGTCCCTACACTCGGCCGCCAATGGAACTTGACGAAGTTCGACTTCCCTTCGGCGTTGATCAGGCGAAAGGTATGCACCCCAAAGCCCTGCATGCTTCTCAGGCTTTTCGGGATGGCCCGGTCGGACATGGCCCAAATGACCATATGCGCCGATTCTGGAACCAGGGAAACAAAGTCCCAGAAAGTGTCATGGGCCGAGCCGCCGGTAGGCATTTCGTTATGGGGTTCGGGTTTGACTGCATGGACAAAGTCTGGAAATTTGACCGCATCCTGTATGAAGAACACCGGCATATTGTTGCCGACCAGATCGAAGTTACCTTCGTCGGTGAAAAATTTTACGGCAAAACCGCGCACGTCCCGCACCGTATCACCGGAGCCGCGTGGGCCTTGCACGGTGGAGAAGCGCACAAATACCGGGGTTTTCTTGTCTGGATCCTGGAGAAAACCGGCCTTGGTCAAGGCGCTATGGGATTTATAGGCCTGAAAGTAACCATGGGCACCGCTGCCTCGGGCATGCACGATGCGCTCTGGAATACGCTCATGGTCAAAATGCGTGATTTTTTCCCGCATGATGAAGTCTTCCAGCAACGACGGGCCACGCGCACCGGCCTTCAGGGTGTTTTGATTATCCGCAATCTTCACCCCCTGATTGGTGCGCAGCGCCTGGCCCGTAGCATCGTCACGGAAGGCTTCGAGGCTTTCCAGTTTGACGTTACTGTTGCCACGATCCATGGTGTCAGTGCCAGCCATCTGGCTCTTGCCGGAAGACGGTTTTTTGCTACTCATCAGACTAAACTCCTTGTTTGCACAGCCCTATGGATTGGGCCTTGTAGACAAATATCCCGAGACGGGATGCGAGTTGCTTAAGTACTGACGCTTTACCTTTACCGTCGTTCCTTTTTTTAACCTTTAGTCGTCTTATTGCCAAATCGAAGGTTCCAGCGCAAATAAATGCTAAGAACCTCTATACGGACAGGCTAAAATGCGCGCCCGGCTTACCGCTGAACTTCTATTTACGCGCCCACAAGGTTCGCTACGTGATTGAGTTTCATAACGTTCATAAAACTTACCGGGTTGCCGGTAAGGACATCCCCGCGTTGCACTCCACCAGTTTGCGTGTCGAGAGCGGCCAGGTGTTCGGCCTGATTGGTCACTCCGGCGCGGGTAAAAGTACATTGCTGCGCCTGATCAACCGCCTTGAAACCCCTAGCGGCGGCCAGATCATTGTCGACAACGAAGACGTCACCGCGATGGACTCCAACGGCCTGCGCCGTTTCCGTCAGCAGGTCGGCATGATTTTCCAGCACTTCAACCTGCTGGCCTCCAAGACTGTCGCTGATAACGTTGCGATGCCGCTGACACTGGCCGGTGAATTGTCCCGCAGTGCCATCGACCAGCGCGTTGCCGAGTTGCTTGAGCGCGTGGGCTTGTCCGATCACGCCAAAAAGTACCCTGCGCAACTTTCTGGCGGCCAGAAACAGCGCGTGGGCATTGCCCGTGCCCTGGCCACCAAACCCAAAGTCTTGCTGTGCGACGAAGCCACCAGCGCCCTCGACCCGCAAACCACGGCCTCGGTGCTGCAATTGCTGGCCGAGATCAACCGTGAGCTGAAGCTGACCATCGTGCTGATCACCCACGAGATGGATGTGATTCGTCGCGTGTGCGACGAAGTGGCAGTCATGGATGCTGGCGTTATCGTCGAGCAAGGGCCGGTGGCCGAGGTGTTCCTGCACCCCAAGCACCCGACCACCAAGCGCTTTGTGCAGGAGGATGAGCAGATCGACGAAAGCGAGCAGCGCGACGATTTCGCCCATGTCCCTGGCCGCATCGTGCGCCTGACCTTCCAGGGCGAAGCGACCTACGCACCGTTGCTGGGCACCATTGCCCGCGAAACGGGTGTGGACTACAGCATCCTGGCCGGTCGTATTGACCGCATCAAAGACACCCCCTATGGGCAGCTGACCCTTGCCATCACTGGTGGCGATATGGAGGCGGCTTTCGCCCGCTTCGTTGCTGCTGACGTTCATATGGAGGTGCTGCGCTAATGGAAGCTTTCTTGAGTTTTTTCGCCAATATCGACTGGTTTGAAATCTGGCTGGCCACCGGCGACACGCTGATGATGCTCGGCGGTTCGCTGCTGTTCACCATCGTGCTGGGCCTGCCGCTGGGCGTGCTGCTGTTTCTGTGCAGCCCGCGCCAACTGTTCGAACAAAAGGCCGTGTACGCCTGCCTGTCACTGATGGTGAACATCCTGCGTTCGCTGCCATTTATCATCCTGTTGATTGTGATGATTCCCTTCACGGTACTGATTACCGGCACTTCGCTGGGCGTGGCCGGTGCAATTCCACCACTGGTGGTCGGCGCTACGCCGTTCTTCGCCCGTCTGGTGGAAACCGCCCTGCGTGAAGTGGATCGCGGCATTATCGAAGCGACCCAGGCCATGGGTGCCAGCACCCGGCAGATCATTACCAGCGCCCTGCTGCCTGAAGCGCGCCCCGGCATCTTCGCCGCCATCACCGTGACCGCCATTACCCTGGTGAGCTACACCGCGATGGCCGGTGTGGTCGGTGCTGGTGGCCTGGGTGACCTGGCAATCCGCTTCGGTTACCAGCGCTTCCAGACCGACGTGATGATCGTCACGGTGGTGCTGCTACTGATTCTGGTGCAGATTCTGCAAACCGTTGGCGACCGGCTGGTGGTGCACTTTTCGCGCAAGTAAACGCGACCCGAGTTAATAAACGTAACCGCCAGCCCATGGCTGGCAGATACCTGACCTCAGGTATTCACAAGGAGTTGCTGCATGAAGAAGTTATTTGCTGCTGTGGCCGCTGTTGCGGCGTTCTCGGCCCACGCGGGCGATCTGTCGGTTGCGGCCACCCCAGTGCCTCACGCCGAGATCCTGGAGTTCGTGAAACCTGCGCTGGCCAAAGAGGGCGTCAACCTCAAGGTCAAGGTATTCACCGACTATATCCAGCCAAACGTACAAGTGGCCGAAAAGCGCCTGGACGCCAACTTCTTCCAGCACCAGCCGTACCTGGATGAGTTCAACAAGGCCAAAGGTACCCATCTGGTCAGCGTGGCCGCTGTTCACCTGGAGCCGCTGGGGGCTTACTCGAGCAAATACAAAAAGCTCGATGAAATCAAAGACGGTTCTACCGTGGTAATCCCCAATGACGCCACCAACGGCGGCCGTGCGCTGTTGCTGCTGGACAAGGCCGGGCTGATTACGCTCAAGGACAAGACCAACATCCTGTCGACGCCAAAAGATATTACCGCCAACCCCAAAAACCTGAAGTTCCGTGAGCTGGAGGCTGCCACCATTCCACGCGTGCTGACCCAGGTTGATCTGGCGCTGATCAACACCAACTATGCGCTGGAAGCCAAGCTGAACCCGGAAACAGACGCACTGGTCATCGAAGGCAGCGACTCGCCTTACGTGAACATTCTGGTTGCTCGCCCGGATGATAAAGATTCGGCGGACATGCAAAAGCTGGTTGCAGCCCTGCACAGCCCGGAAGTGAAAGCGTTCATTCTTGAGAAGTACAAAGGCGCCATCGTTCCGGCGTTCTAAGCCTGATTATCGGAGCAAACCCGCCCCCCCTGTGGGAGCGGGCTTGCTCGCGATGGCATCACTGCGGTTCGCCTGACAGACTGCATCGCAGACAAGCCAGCCCCCACAGTTTGATCTGCCCCTCTCCCCTTACTTCCTCTCAACCAACCCCGGCAACTGGGCAACCATCTTCTGGTTGTTGAACGGTGCGCGGATAAAACCTCGCTGAGTGCCGTCAGGGCCGATCAGCGCCAGATTGCCGCTGTGATCCACCGTGTAGTTCGGCTTGCTGGTGTCCGCTGGAATAAACGGAATGCTCACCGCGTTGGCCAGTGTTTGCAGCTCATCGATCGAACCCGGCGTCAGCCCCACAAACTGCGGATCGAAGTAGCCCAGGTATTGCTTGAGCTGTTGCGGCGTGTCGCGATGGGGGTCGACGCTGACCAGTACGATCTGCAGTTTGTCCTGCACTTCTTTAGGCAATTCGCTTTTGATCTGGCGCAGTTGGGCCAGGGTGGTCGGGCAGATATCCGGGCAGAAGGTGTAGCCGAAGAACAGCATGCTCCACTTGTCTTTCAGTTCATTCATCACCACTGGCTGACCGTCCTGATTGGTCATTTTCACGTCCGGCAACTGGCGGCTCTGCGGCAGCAGGATGATCCCGGCATCGATCAGGGCGGTGTTATCACCCTGGGTTTTGCCCGACATCATTTTGTTAAACGTCAGGCCCATGACCAAAGCCACCAGCGCAACGAGGATAAAGACGGTTTTTTGAGTTTTAGTCATAGGTTCAACATCAAGTAATGGTCGACAAGCAGCGCGATAAACAGCAAGAACAGGTAGTAGATAGAGTACTTGAACGTGTTGATCGCCGCGTGCGGCTGGGTGCCACGGTACAGCACCCACGCCCAATGCAGAAAGCGTGCGCCCAACCCTAGCGCACAGGCCAGATAGAGCAAGCCGCTCATATGGATCACAAACGGCAGCAGGCTGACCGCCAGCAGCACGAAGGTGTACAGCAGGATATGCACCTTGGTGTAGTGCTCGCCGTGGGTGACCGGCAGCATCGGGATATCCGCCTTGGCGTATTCCTCCTTGCGATGAATGGCCAGCGCCCAGAAATGCGGCGGGGTCCAGGCGAAGATGATCAACACCAGCAGCAAGGGTTCGGCAGTGACCTGCCCGGTAACCGCCACCCAGCCCAGCAAGGGTGGAGCGGCCCCGGCGAGCCCGCCGATCACGATATTTTGCGGCGTGGCGCGCTTTAAAAACCCGGTATAGATCACCGCATAACCGAGCAAGGAGGCGAGGGTCAGCCAGGCCGTCAACGGGTTGGTAAACGCCAGCAACACGCCCATGCCTGCCAGGGCCAGCAGCATGGCGAAAGCCAACGCCGCCAGGGGCGACACCCGCCCTTGCGCCAGCGGGCGTTTATGGGTGCGGGCCATGACTGCGTCAATACGCCGGTCGACCACATGATTGACCGCCGCCGCGCCGCCGGCACACAGACTGATACCCAGGTTACCGAAGACCAGCACGGTCCAGGGCACCCCGGCGCGAGTGGCCAGAAACATGCCCACCAGCGAGGTAATCAGCATCAACACCAGCACTTTGGGTTTGGTCAGCTCCAGATAATCTCGCCACAGCGCCTGCTGCGGGCGTTCGCCAGTCAAGGTCGCCACGGCTGTTCTCCTTTAAGGCTGTAAGTCCAGCGGGCAAAGCGCGGCCCGCGTACCCGAACGAGCGCGGTACGGGCGTGGTAATTGACCAGCACCAGGGTCAGCAGTAAAGCCGCGCCCCCGGCGTTGTGCGCCACTGCCACCGCCAGCGGCAAACCAAACAGTACATTGCTCAGGCCCAGGCTGATTTGTACTGCCAGCGCCACCAGCAGCAACCCTGCGAGCCGGGTCATGCCGACTTTGCGCAACTGCCAGGCCAGGCCCAGCAATACCGCAGTGAGCAGCAACGCGCCGAGGCGGTGGGTAAGGTGGATCGCCGTGCGGGCTTCACTGTCCAGTTGCCCGCCCAGGTAGTTGGGGCCGATATGCTGGGTCAGGTGAAAGCCATTGGCGAAATCGGCCTCGGGCCACCATTGCCCGTGGCAGGTCGGCACATCGATGCAGGCCACGGCGGCATAGTTGGAACTGACCCAGCCACCCAGCGCAATTTGCATGATTGCCAGCACCAGCCCGGCCGTGGCCCAGCGTTGCAGGCGACGTGGCACGGCCAGTGCGGGCAATACGCCGGACAGGCGCAGAGTCAGCAAAAACAGCAGGCTCAAGGTCGCGAAACCACCGAGCAAATGCCCGGTGACCACCTGCGGCCACAGCTTGAGCGTCACTGTCCACATGCCAAAGGCCGCCTGGGCGATCACCACCAGCAAGATAAACAGCGGCAGCTTGAGCGGCTGATCCGGCAAGTGCCGCTGGCGCCAGGCCCGTGCCGCCAGCAGCACAATCAACAACCCCAGGCTGCCGGCAAAGTAACGATGGGTCATCTCGCTCCAGCCCTTGTCAGCCTCCACCGGGGTATCGGGAAAGTGCAGCTCGGCATGGGCCAGTTGCGCCTCAGTCTTGGGCACACTGATAAAGCCATAGCAGCCGGGCCAGTCCGGGCAGCCCAAACCGGCGTGAGTCAGGCGCGTGTAGGCACCGAGCAGCACCACCACCAGCGCCAGCAAGGTGGCAAGCAACGCGAGGCGAAATCCGGCTTTGGCCATGACAGAGCCCTCTATCCGATATTGGACAGCTTGAGCAGCAGGCGAAGGTCGTTGAGCACGTCCTTGCCGATCACCCCGGGGCCGTAGCGCAGCACCAGGTTGCCGTGGGGGTCGACGATCCACAGTTGCGCTGCACCGTTGCCTTCGGCGCCCTGTGTATAAGTTGCCAGGTCCAGGCCGTAGCGCTGCAACTGCGGGTATTCGAGCTGCAATTTGGCGGCGTAGGCCGCGTCTACCGGTTGTGCAACCGCCAGGCCGTGGGTGGCGCGGGAAGCGTCGCGGCCCAGGCCGATTTGCAGCTGACGGGCCAGATACACCAGTTGTTGGCAATCGGCCGCACAGCCCTGTGGCGCAGTCACCAGCAGTTGCCAGCGCTGTTCATCGGCGGCGACACCAAGGGCGGCGCGGCTTTGCCCGTTACCGATCAGTTCGCCGTGATAGCTGCGACTGTCGGGCACCCAGAACTTGAGTTTGTACATGCCCGTGGCCAGTACCATCGGGCCGATGGTAAGCAGCAGGATAAGGATCAGTTGCAACCGCCCGCGCCCTCGTGAAGCCGGGGGGCGTGCGCTTTCAAGCGGATTGATGGCCGTTCCCATGGCGTTTCTCCTGAGCCGTGTGCCAACCGAGGTACAGATAAAGACCGAGCAGGGCCAGCGCCATGGCGAACCATTGCACGGCATAGGCGGTGTGTTTTTCCGGGCCCATGCCCGGGGAGATCAGTGGCCAGTCGGCCACATACGCAGCGGGGCCGGGGGCGATACGCAGCTCATCAGCAAAGCCTTCACGACCCAGTTCGGCCCACAATCTGGCGGGCATGACTGCCGTCACCAGCCGCGGCCAGGGTGCGTTCAGCGGGTCAGCGTGCAGTTGGAACGGCGTGCCCGGCGACTCATAGACCCAGGCCTGAATATCCATTATCTGCTCCGGGGTGCTGAACTCGGGGGGCGTGAGGCGGCTCGGCCACGGCAACCAGCCGCGATTAAGCAACAGCCACTGGCCGCTGGCCTGGTCCTGAAAGGGTTGCAGCAACTCGACGCCGACCTTGCCGTCGCGTACGCGGTTATCCAACAGCAGGCTGTGTTGCCCATCGAAATGCCCGCGCAACTGCACGCGGCGAAAGGCCGGATCGTCGACGCCAAGCAATTGCCCCAGCGTCACCGGCGCGGCCACCTGATGTTCGGCGTAGCTGTTGAGCAACACACGTTTTTGCTCGCCCCGGCCAAGCTGCCAGAACCCCAGAAACACCAGCAGTGGCAGCAATGCCAACACCACCAGGGTGGGTGCGATACCGGGGCGAAAGTGTGTCATAGCACGTAAACAAACAAGAACAGGCCGAGCCACACCACATCCACAAAGTGCCAGTACCAGGTAGCGGCCTGGAACCCGAACTGATGCTCGGCATTGAAGTGGCCGCGCACGATACGAATCAGCATGATCAGCAGAATCAGCGCGCCGATGGTGACGTGAGCACCGTGAAAACCGGTGAGCATAAAGAACGTCGCACCGTAGATGCCTGAGCCCAGAGTCAGCCCCAGTTCTTTGTAAGCGTGAACATATTCCTCGGCCTGGAACCCCAGAAAGCCTGCGCCCAGCAACACCGTCAGCCCCAGCCAGAACTTCAGCGCACCACGATGGCCCTTGTTCAGCGCATGGTGGGCAATGGTCAGGGTGACGCTGGAACTGACCAGCAATACGGTGTTGAGCAGCGGCAAGCCCCATGGGCTGATGGTGCCTTTGGGCGGCGGGTACAGGGCAGGGTCGGGGGTGTGCAGCAGTGGCCAGGTGAACTGAAAGTCGGGCCACAGCATATGCGCTACTGCCTTGCTGCCTTCACCTCCCAGCCACGGGCCGGCAAAGTGGCGCACATAAAACAGCGCGCCAAAAAACGCGAGAAAGAACATCACCTCGGAAAAAATAAACCAGGTCATACCCCAGCGAAACGAGCGGTCCAGTTGCGAACTGTAGAGCCCGGCACGGCTCTCTTTGATGACCGCGCCGAACCAGCCAAACATCATGTACGCCACGATCAGACCACCGACAAAAAAGATCAGCGGACCATTGGACTCAGGCCGCGCCGCCTTCAGGTCATTGAACCAGGTCGCCAGGCCATACACCGTGACCAGCAAGCCCACCGAGGCAATGATCGGCCACTTGCTTTGCGCCGGGACGTAGTACTGATCGTGAGTTGCCATGGGGCTTTCTCCTTACCGGGAAGGCTGGTCAGCGGCCTTGCCGGCAATGGCGGCGACAGGCGGATGGCGAGCGGTGATATCGAACAGCGTGTAAGCCAGCGTCAGGTGTTTCACATCCTTGGGCATGGCCCGATCGACGATAAAGCGCATTGGCATTTCGATCCGTTCACCCGGTTGCAGCACCTGTTGGGTAAAGCAAAAGCATTCGGTCTTGTGGAAGTACTGGGCCGCCTCTGCGGGAGAAATGCTCGGTACTGCCTGCGCCGACATCGGTTTGTCAGTGGGGTTGTAGGCCACAAAGACCATCTCGTTGACCGCGCCGGGGTTGACCACCAGTTGATCGCCCCTGGGGTAAAACTCCCAGACCATATCGATGGCATTGGTAGATAGGAACTGCACCCGCACCTGACGATTGGGGTCCACCACTTGCTCCCCTTCGTACTGCCCGGCGGTTTTACCGTTGATGCCGAAGGCTTTGCACATCACGTCGTAGATCGGCACCAGAGCAAAGCCAAAGGCAAACATCACCACCACCAGCAGCGACAGGCGCAGCACCAGGCGTTTGATGGGTGTTGAGTTGTTCACGCTTGACCTTTCATTTGATTTCGGGCGGTGTTGTAAAGGTGTGATACGGCGCGGGCGAAGGCACGCTCCATTCCAGACCTTCGGCACCTTCCCACGGTTTGGCCGGCGCTTTCGGCCCACCGCGAATGCATTTGATAACAATAAACAGGAACAAAAACTGCGTAGCACCAAACATGAATCCGCCAATCGACGACACCATGTTGAAATCGGCAAATTGCAGGTTGTAGTCAGGAATCCGCCGTGGCATACCCGCCAACCCGACAAAGTGCATCGGGAAAAAGGTCAGGTTCATGCCCACGAATGACATCCAGAAATGCAGCTTGCCGAGGGTTTCGTCGTACATGTGGCCGGTCCATTTCGGCAGCCAGTAGTAGGTCGACGCGAAGATCCCGAAAATCGCCCCCGGCACCAGCACATAGTGGAAATGCGCCACCACAAAATAGGTGTCGTGATACTGAAAGTCCGCCGGAGCAATGGCCAGCATCAAACCGGAAAACCCGCCAATGGTGAACAGGATTACAAAGGCCACGGCGAACAGCATAGGTGTTTCGAAGGTCAGCGAGCCTTGCCACATGGTGCTGGCCCAGTTGAACACCTTGACCCCGGTCGGTACCGCGATCAGCAGCGTGGCGTACATAAAGAACAGCTCGCCTACCAGAGGAATGCCGACCACAAACATGTGGTGCGCCCAGACGATAAACGACAGGAAGGCGATGCTGGCCGTGGCGTAGACCATCGAGGTGTAGCCAAACAGCGGCTTGCGCGCAAAGGTCGGAATGATCGCGCTGACGGCGCCGAAGGCCGGCAGGATCATGATGTACACCTCGGGGTGGCCGAAAAACCAGAACACATGCTGGAACAACACCGGGTCACCGCCACCTGCGGCGCTGAAAAAACTGGTGCCAAAGTGAATGTCCATCAGCATCATCGTCACCACCCCGGCCAGTACCGGCATCACCGCAATCAACAGAAAGGCGGTGATCAGCCAGGTCCAGACAAACAGCGGCATTTTCATCAGGGTCATGCCGGGAGCGCGCAGGTTGAGGATGGTGGCGATCACGTTGATCGCACCCATAATCGAACTTATTCCCATCAAATGAATGGCAAAAATGAAGTAAGTCACGCTTTCGGGTGCATAGGTCGTGGACAGCGGCGCGTAGAACGTCCAACCGAAATTGGGCCCGCCCCCAGCGGTGAACAGCGTTGAAACCAGCAGCAAAAATGCGGCGGGCAACAGCCAGAAACTGAAGTTGTTCATCCGTGGCAGGGCCATGTCCGGCGCGCCGATCATCAGCGGGATCATCCAGTTGGCCAAGCCGACAAACGCCGGCATTACCGCGCCAAAAACCATGATCAGCCCGTGCATGGTGGTCATCTGGTTGAAAAAGGCCGGAGCCACGATCTGCAGGCCGGGCTGGAACAGCTCGGCGCGAATCACCATGGCGAACGAACCGCCGAGCAGGAACATGCAGAAGCTGAACCACAGGTACAAGGTGCCGATGTCCTTGTGGTTGGTGGTCAGCACCCAGCGCATCAGGCCTTTGGCCGGGCCATGGGCCTGACCGTCTGCATGCCCGTGGTCATCGATAACAGCACTCATGTCCTGACTCCTGCAAAAAGCTGGACCAAGAAGCCAGTGGCAGATTGCCCCCGACCATTGCGTGCGCACATCCCGGCGCGGCTCATTTGCCTTGCGCCTGTTTCAGCGCCAGCACGTCTTTTGGCGTCACCATATCGCCCTTGTTGTTGCCCCAGGCGTTGCGTTCGTAGGTCACGACCGCAGCGATATCGACTTCCGACAGTTGTTTGCCGAAAGCGGCCATGGCGGTGCCCGGTTTGCCGAAGAACACGCGGTGCAGGTGATCGGCAGCAGGGCCCGTAGCAATCGGCGAGCCCTTGAGCGCCGGGAACATCGGCGGCAAGCCCTGGCCCTGGGCCTGGTGACAGGCCACACAAGCGGTTTTGTAGACCTTGTCGCCACGGGCCACCAGTTCCTCAAGGGTCCATTCCTTGCTGGTCAGTTCCTTGAGCTGCGCGGCCTGGGCCTTGCGATCGGTCAGCCAGGTGTCGTAATCGGCCCGGGTTTTGACATCGACCACAATTGGCATAAAGCCGTGGTCCTTGCCGCACAACTCGGCGCATTGGCCGCGATAGAGGCCGGGCTTCTCGACGCGGGTCCAGGCCTCGTTGATAAAGCCCGGAATGGCGTCACGCTTGACCGCAAAGGCCGGCACCCACCAGGAGTGGATCACGTCTGCCGAGGTCACCAAAAACCGTACCTTGGCGCCAATGGGTAAAACCAGCGGCTCATCGACTTCGAGCAGGTAATGCTCGCCCTTGGGGGCCTGGTTATGGATCTGGTCGGCAGGGGTGGCCAGATTGCTGAAGAACTCGACGTCCTGGCCCAGGTATTTGTAATGCCATTTCCATTGATAGCCGGTGACCTGGATATCCACATCCGATTCACTGCTGTCGTAGATATTGATCAGGGTTTTGGTCGCAGGCACGGCCATCGCAATCAGGATGACCAGGGGGATAACCGTCCAGAGAATTTCGACCGTGGTGCTTTCATGGAACTTGGCCGGTTGCTGGCCGGTGGAGCGACGGTGAACGATCATCGACCAGAACATGGCGCCGAAGACGATGATGCCGATCACTACACAGATCCAGAAGATGGTCATGTGCAGGTCGAAGACCGCATGACTGACTTCGGTTGCCCCCGGCGCCATATTCACGGTCCAGGCCGCTTGTGCCCGGCCGAACACTGACCACAACAGCAGGCCCATCCATAGGTGTGGATGTCGCATCGCGGTGTTCCCCTTTATTTTTCTTGTTATTGCGCCGGTCTGCATCTGTACACGGGCAGCGCTACAAGGGGGCGGTGTTCAAACCAGCTATCTCTTACCGCCGAGCCTCGTCTGCTCAAGCAGTCGGGCGTCATCAAATAACGGTTACAAAAACGAGTATAGACACCGGGCCGAACCCCGCAACGCGAGGGGGCAAAACAATGAAATAAGGGGCCATCGACAAATGGCACTCACTGCCCGGTCACAAAATGAATAACAATACTCCCCCTGAAAAAACCCTCTGCTTGACTGTGAGGGCTATTTTTAAAAGTACTTCCCTGCCTAGCACCCCCCCTGGAGTTCCCATGAACACCGCCGCCATCCGCGTGCAGATCACGCGTGCCCAAGTCCATGAGGCTGAAACGGGCCTGCTCGCCAAGCATCTGGCCGCTCAATTGCCACACCTTCACACCGCTATCCAGCTGCCTGAAGTTGACCGTAATGTGGTGATGACACGTTTCGTCAGCGCCTATATCGATCAGGTGCCCGACTTGCTCGACGCGGCCAATGAAGTCGCCCGCGAGGCCGGTATCGAATCGCAGATCAAGCCGATCCTGAAAATCGCCGAGCAGTTTTTTGCTCAGCCCTTGCCGCTGCTCGATGGCCACGAAGGGCTGGAGGGTTTGCTGGACGAGGCTTACCTGGCGCACCGCCTGGTCGAAGAGGTCAACGATCTCTACATCAAGCACTTCCAGCAGCCGCTGATCCCGCTGGATATGACCGTGGCCAACCTGATTGCCCACCAGTTGATTGGCGAAGATTTTGCCAACCAGCTCGACGCCGCCGTGCATCACGCAGTTGACCTGATGCTCAACGAAGAGAGCTTTGCACTTGAGTCGGTCGAAGCTTATCGCGAGCGCCTGACCAGCCCTGAGACAGGCGCTGCCTGGAAGCGCTGGCCGTGCCTGTCCAAGCAATTGGGCGTTGGCCTGGCGTTGTAACAACGCGACTGTAGTCGCTGACGAGGAACGAAGGCAGCGACTACAAGTGGGTTTAAAACCGCGCTTTGGGCGTCGCACTCGGGATCGGGGTGGTGCCGTCCAGCGGCAGGAATTCGCCCTTGTCGGCATCGTAGGCCTTGATTGCACTGGTTTCGATGTCGTACACCCAACCATGAATAAACAGATGCCCGTTGGCCATGCGTGACGCCACCGATGGATGCGTGCGCAAGTGCTGCAACTGGGCAATCACGTTCTCTTCCGTCAGCACATGCATGCTTTCAGACTCATTGGCGCAGTTGCAGTTGTCCTGCACCATGGTCTTGGCCACTTCCACGTGGTGCAACCAGGCTTTTACCGTCGGCATTTTTTTCAGGCTGGCGGGGTTTAGCACCGCACGCATTGCGCCACAATCTGAATGCCCGCAAATGATGATGTGCTGCACGCCCAGTGCCAGTACCGCGTACTCGATCGCTGTCGAAACGCCACCGTTCATCTGACCGTAAGGCGGTACAACGTTGCCTACGTTACGGGTCACAAACAGATCACCCGGCGCACTTTGGGTGATCAGCTCCGGCACGATGCGCGAATCGGCGCAGGCAATAAACATCGCCCGGGGGGTTTGCGCTGTGGCGAGCTTTTTGAAAAAGGCTTCTTGTTCAGGGAAGATTTCGTGATGAAAGTGCAAAAAACCATCAACGATATGGTGCAGTGCTGAATCAGCACTTTCCGCTGCGGCCGAGGGCTGCGATTTAGGCTTGTCAGTCATCGATTTATCCCTGGGCAAAATGTTGGCGGATATTACCTGAACTCATTTCTGCGTCAAAACACCCAGCGCTTTGGCCGCTTCGTCCAACTCCAACTCACTGAATACCTGCACTCCGGCACGGCTCAGCAAGGCCGCTGTCACGCCCTGCCCCTCGACCTTTACCCCGCTAAAGCTGCCGTCATAGGTCTGCCGATTACCGCAGGACGGGCTGTTGGCCTTGAGAATAGCAATGCGGATGCCGTGGCGCTCGACCAGTTCCAGCGCCTGATGAGCCCCGGATACAAACGCTGCGGTCACGTCTTCGCCTTCGGTGGTCATGACCGGCGCCCGGCCCGCAAGCACGTCGACCCCTTGGCCACCGGGAATCTCCGCCGCCGCACGGGGGGTGGGCAAGCCGCCAGCCACTTCCGGACACAGGGCAATCACCCGGCCTTCGGCCTGCCACTGCGCCAGTTGGTCATAGGGTCCGCTGGCGCCGCCGTCGTAGCGCACGCGATGGCCCAACAGGCAGCGACTGACCAAAATTTTGTCACTCATACAAACACCTCGGTGGCACGACGACGAAACCAGCCGGTCAACGACAGACGGTCACGCGTCGCAGGCATGACTTCGTGAGGGATTTCGCCCGAGAGGAATACCACCAGGCAACCGCCGGTCGGCAGCACGTCATAATCGACATTACCGTCCAGGTACATGCGCAAATGCCCGCCGTGCTCGGGCAGCCAGCCCTGATTGAGGTACACCACGGCCGAAACCATGCGCCGGTCATCGTCGCGAAAACGGTCCAGATGCTTGAGGTAGAACGCACCGGGCGGGTACAGGGCAAAGTGGCTTTCAAAGTCCTCAAGGCCCAAAAAAAGCCTGCGATTCATGGCGATTCGCAGGCTTTCCATTAACCCCAGATAACTGTCGCAAGCCAGCGCCTCACCCGGCTCCAACCATTGTATATGGTCCCCGCGGATACCCTCGCGGACTTCCTGCGTCACCCCGCGCCCGACCGCTGCCGGGGTCAGTTCGCCTTCGGCAGAACGTTTATGGCACTCAGCCGCCAGCTCGAGGGTCAAAGCCTCGGGCAGGAAAATATTTTGCTGTGACCATCCCTGCGTGTACAGGTCGTCGACGATACGTAGCAACAGCGGGTGATCAGAGGGTATTTGCATGGCGCGCATAGTATCGAGCCGCCTGAAAATCTGACAGCTCCGTCTGGCTGGCAACGTCGAAAAAATTCACTTGGGCATTTTAAGCCTACAAGAGCGAGAGGAATTCTCGACAAGTCCTACGCCACACCCGGACAATAGCGCCCTGCAGACAGGAGCCCCTCATGCGCCGCTTGTTTTTACTGTTAATGATGTTTTGTGCGTTACCCGCATGGGCAGATAACCTCGATGATCTGTTTACGGTGGCTGGCTGGCCGCAACAACGTGCGCACTTCAATGACGCACTGAGCGCGGCCCAGGAACGCTATCGCAACAATTTGCCGCCTGCGGTCTATCAGGCGCTGGTCAACAACAGCAACCAGCGTTTTGCTGCGACTGCGATGGACAAGCGCGCCAGGGATCAGATGCGCAACACCTTGCCTGACCCGAAACCGGCATTGGTGTTTTTCCGCTCGCCACTGGGCAGCAAGATTGTCGCCGCCGAACTGCTGGCCACTCGCCGCGATCAACTGGCCAAACATGCCCAGGGTCTGCCGCGCATGGAAGCCGACGCCACTCGCCAGCTGCTGATCAATCATTTGTCCCGTGCACTGCCTGCTCGTGAAGCCGGGGCCGAAGTCAGCCTGGCGATTGCCGGTGTTGCCGCGGACAGTTTGAGCTCGATGATTCCCGGCCTGCTGGGCGGCGGGCAGGCACAGAGCATGTTGAACGGCCAGCGCCAGCGCTTGATGGAGCAGATTGCCGGTGAGCTGGATAACACTTTGCTCTACGTGTATCGCGACCTGTCTGATCCGGAACTGGAAGAGTTCGTAACCTTTGCCGAATCCTCCGATGGCAAAACCTATTACCAGGCTGCTCTGGCTGCGGTTCGTGCCGGTTTGGCGGTAGGTCAGAGCACTCCGTAAGGTGACTGATTACGTGTGGGAGCGGGCTTGCTCGCGATACAGGCAACTCGGTCTGTCAGTTAGACCGCACTGATCCTGTCGCGAGCAAGCCCGCTCCCACAGGTTCAGGATTAGCATCAAAAGTGCTTGTCCAGAAACGCCAGGTACTGCTCGCGGATCTCGGCGGTTTCATTGGCCAGATGATGTCGCGCCCCAGGCAATAACAGCACCTGCGGCTGATTGAACTTGCCCTTGAGCACCTCAAGGTTATGCTGCCAATCCACCGTTTTATCGTCCTGGCCCTGAATCACCAACGGCTGACGGGTACTTGGTGATGCCCCTTCAATACGCGGTATCCAGCGTGCCAGTGCCCCTACCCAGGCAGTCGGCAGGCGTACCGGCTGCAGCGGGTCAGCTTGCAGAAACGGTAAAAAATCCGGGTCGTTGGAGTTCTCGCTAAAACGCCGGGCAATGCCTTTGACGAAAGGCCTCAGCAGGTAATAGCTGAATTTTGACCAGCCCCAGTCTCGCGGCCGAACCAGTGGCGAGAGCAAGATCGCCTGGCCCTGGGCCGGGCTTTGCTCGCCGTAGTGCAACAGGTGGTCGAGCACAATAGCGCCCCCCGTGCTTTGCCCGCACAGATGCCAGGGCTGCGGCAATTGCAGTGATTGCGCCTCGATAAACAGCCCCTGCAACGTCGCCTGATACTGCGCAAAATCGTTGATGCTGGCCCGCTCGCCACTCGATAGCCCATGCCCCGGCAAGTCGCAGGCAATCACCACAAAACCGTGGTTCAAGCCCCATTCCACCACATGCCGATACAGCCCCATATGGTCGTAAAAGCCGTGAATTAAAAACAGCGTGGCCACAGGCGCAGCATCGGGCCACCAGACCTGGCTGACCAGATCATACCCCCCGGCACTGAAACGCCCCAGCTGACGCTTGACCGGCGCCGGGCGGTGAGGGAAATCCAGCCCGTAAAAACGCTGATACGCCAGCCCCTCGCTCGATAACGGCTGCCCTGCGGTCAACGGTTGCAGGCTGGCACGCAAGGAATCGGGAGAAAACGGGGCAGGCATAGGAGCTTCCAGACAGGGCGCGGGCGCGCAAAACAGGCTTTATAGACCATCGATATTCATCTGTCAGGCCAGGCATGGCAAGCTACGCGGCCTTTAAAGGAGCTTTTGCATGCCAGTGTCCACCTTCAAAACGCCGCTGGCCTGCCTGCTGACGCTGATCTGCGCGGTGGGGCTGTGGGCCGCGTATGACTGGTTTCAGGGCCGCTATATACGCGCTTTCAGCGACCAGACCGCGCTGTTTGCCGGGGATGTGCTGAGCCTGCCCGCCGAACTGTCCGGCCCCGGCGCCATTCGTGTGGTGCACTTCTGGGACCCGGCCTGCCCGTGTAACGTCGGCAACCAGCAGCATCTGAGCGAGCTGCTGGCCCATTATGTGCCGCAAGGCGTCGAATTCTATTCGCTGCAAAAGGCTGGCACCCAGGGCCAGTTGCCTGCCACCCTGGGTGCAATCAAACCCCTGGCAAGCCTGCCCGGTGCCGAGCACCTGAGTGCCAGCCCGGCAGTCGCCATCTGGGATCGTAGCGGCCAACTGGCCTACTTCGGCCCCTACAGTGAAGGCGCCACCTGTAACGCCAGCAACAGCTTTATCGAGCCGATCCTGCAAGCCCTGAGCGAAGGGCGCCCGGTCAAGGCCACGCATACCATGGCAGTGGGCTGCTACTGCCCGTGGCAGCCTGCGGCGCTAAGTCAGCCCTGAATGGTTGGCCGGGAAGGGCTCGAACCTCCCACCTCGCCCTTATCAAGGGCGTGCTCTACCCACTGAGCTACCGGCCAGTCAATTTGTCTACCGTCTGCTTGTCTGCCCAGTAGCGTTGCCCCAGCAACAGCGCGAAGCAGGTCAAAAGGCAACAGGCGGCCAGACTGCCAAATACGCTTTGCACATCCAGCAGCGGCCCGCTGCTGCGCCCGGCGAGGATCACGCCAAAGCCGGCAGCCAGGGTGGTAATGGTTTTGGTCAGGCCGCTGGCCAGCCCCGCGACTTGCTCAGCGACAACCGCCTGTGTCGCAATCAGGGTCAGGGCATTGGCAATCCCCAACGAGGCGCCGCACAAGGTCACCAGCAGCAGATAAAGTAGCCAGCCGTGAGCCAGGGCAGCACTCGCCAGCAACATGGCGCTGACCCCCAGGCATATCGCCATTGCCCACACTGCCTCAGTAGCGGGGATACGCCCGGCAATCGGCCCGCCACACGCCAGCAACGCCGCTGGCGCCAGAAAGGCTACGCCCGCCTGCAAGGGGCTCAGGCCCCATACGCCCTGCAAGGACAGCGGCACCACAAACAGATGCACTACCGTAGCGGTATTCACCACGGCACCGGCCAGGGTCAGCAGCCAGTACGGGGCATTGCGCAGCAGGCTGGTGTAGATCAAAGGCGTGGCGGCGCGCTTTTCACCCCAGACAAACAGGCTGGCACACAGCACCAATAGCCCCAGCGTCAACCCTGCCCGGGGCATTGCCCGTGCCGGGCTGCCCAACTCATCCAGCAGCAGGCCCAAGGCTGCCAGGCCCAGACTCACCAGCAGCAAGCCAGGCCCGTTGATCGCTGCACGCTCCCCATAAGCACGGGGCTCGGCGATTCGCCAGCAGCACGCGAGGGCAATCAGCACCACGGGCAGATTGACCCAGAAAATAAACCGCCAGCCCAACCACTGGGTCAGCACCCCGCCAAGCAAGGGGCCAATCACCGTGGCAATTGCCCCCAGCCCCAAAGCAAGGCCAATCGCCCGTCCCCGTTGCTCACTGGGGTACAGCTGGCCCAATAACGCCAGCCCGGCGGGCATCAAGCACGCCGCACCGAGGCCTTGAAGCACCCGCGCAGCCACCAGCCAGAGCAGTGACGGGGCTACAGCGCAGAGCAACGACGCGCCGCCAAACAGCACCAGCCCCAGACGCAACAAACGCCCATGGCCAAAACCGTCACTCAGGCGCCCGGCGGCCAGCATAAAGATACCCACCGACAGCAAATAACCACTGACCACCCACTTGAGCCGTTCAATCGGGATGGCAAAATCCTGTGCGATCGCCAGCAGCGCCAGATTCAAGGCAAAGGCATCGAGTTGAATGCAAAAGATCCCGGCTGAAAACGCCAGCATGGCTAAAAACCGTGATTGCTCAGACCCCATAGTCATGGTTTCCCCACCTGATACAACCCAACCGAATGGGGCTCGTAGGTGTGTTCAAGAATGCTTTTCAAGAACTGCTCAAAGTCAGCTTCAAGCTCAAGCCCCTGCTGCGGCCGGTAGGTGTAAAGGCCCTCACACAAGCTTTTGTCGAGACTGCTGTCGAGAAACAGCGCGTATGAAAAACGATCCTCCTTGCCCCGTGCCCGTGGCTGTTGAACCACCCGGTGGGCAACAGCCGCCACCGGCGTAGCCATATGCCGGGTCAGAATCTCCATCGCACAGCCAAAATTGACGATAAAACAGCCGGGCCGAGGATCAATCGGGCACCAAAGCCCCTCGCGCAACACCTCAAGCCCCGGCTCCAGCGAGCGCAGCACGGTGACCCAGCCCGAGTCCTTGTGGATATTCAAACCGCGGGCATTCACCTGCGGGCGAAAGTGATTGAAGGTCAGGGTGTGCGTGCCCTTACTGGCCATGCAATGGCCTGTGGCCTTGCGCCAAAGTGCCGGGGGAATATCCAGAGATGCCAGCACCGCCAGCAGCACCTCGGTGGCCAGGGCTTTCATGCAGTGCGCCTGCATACGCAACGCCTCGGGGAATAACCTGTGCCAGTGGCTACTGCGCAGGAAGAACTGTTCGGTCTGATCCGCGTCCCGGCAAAAATAGCCCTGATGCCTGCCCAGTTCGGCTTCGGTTTTTGTACTAAAGCCTCGGTAAGCAGCGCTGCCTGGTAAATAGAACTGCTGGGCAAAGCGATCACCCGCCTCCAGGTCGAAGGCCTGGGCAGGTTGCACAAAGAAAAATCCGTCACGCAACGCCCATTGCAAACCGTCTGCCTGAGCAAAATGCAGCCGATGGCCAGTCAACACCGCCTGCTGCCACTGATACTCAGACCCGGGCGTGGAAGTCATAACCCATTCCTTGTGCCTTGCGCACCGAAAACGCCCGGAACGACTGATACACCTCAAGCGCACCGGCTGCACTGTACTGAAATAGGTCCATGTCAAAGTTGGGGCCCATATACACCGTGAACGACGAACGATCCGGTGTGCCGGGAGCGGGCCCGGTTTCGATGACACGATGCAGCACGGCACGCCCCGGCAAAGGCAGGTGCGCCGTCAGTATCTGATAAGCGTCACCCAGATTGACGATAAAGCAGTCCGGCTCCAGAGGGACCGCCTGCCACAGGCCTTGGTGAAAGATTTCAAACCCCGGCTGGTCCGCCGCAATCACGGTAATAAAACCACTGTCAGTATGCTCGACAATCCCCAGGGTGCCCCTGACACCGGAACGGTAGTGATTGAGGGTGGTGTAGCACAGGCTGATTTCGTCCTGCGTCCCCCCGGTAACAGTCGCCCAGTGCTCCTGACGCACGCCGCTGGCTTCAAACAGCAGGCGCAAGGCCTGTAAGGTCACAACCTTGATTGCCTTAAGCAACCGGGCAGTTGGCAGCGGGAAATACTCGCGCCACAGATGACTCTCGATCTGCAATTGTTCAACCTGATTGGGTCGGTCTTCATAGCCAAGCTTTGATCTCTCGTGGGGATCTTCGCGATGGCCGCGCAACACATCCTGAGCATCACGTCTGGGCCGGTAAAAGTTACGGCACATCTCAAACCCGGGGCTCATATCCAGCGGCGCCGGGATTTCCAGTAAAAACGCCCCAAGCCCCAGGGCCTGCTCAAGGGTGCTGGCACTGAACTCAAGACCGTGGCCGGTCAGCCTTGCACGGGGTAACGACAACGAAACCGATTGGCTGCTCATGCTGCCTGCACCTCAATCTTCCTGTGGATAACTTGGCCCGACGTTACAGCCTGGGCGTTTGATCGTAAGTACGCGCCACTTCTTGCTCGGCAAACCGCGCAACGCTTTGCACAACCACAGCGCGACCGTTGCGGTACTGGTACAGATTGCCGTCGAGGGCCGAGTCCAGAAACAGCGTGTAGGACGTTCGCTCACTCTCCGCCGGGCGAGGCTGCAGTTGCGCCACCCCGTGGATATTGGCTCTGACCGGGGTTGCCAGGCGCTCAGTCAATACTTCGAACGAGCTGCCGAAATTGATAATGAAATAGCCCGGCAGGGGATTGATGGCGCGAACCTGCCCATTGATCCAGGCGTACAGACCCGGCTCGGTGGAGCGCAGCACCGTGACCCAGCCCGAGTCACGATGGAACTTGCAGCCCCGGGTATTTTTCCCGGAGCGAAAATGATTGAACGCCAGCATCTGATGGCCACGGTTATCGCTCAGACCTGCCGATAAACGGGGCCAATCGAGCGCGGGCAGCTGCAGATAAGCGAAGGTATTGCGCAGCACACTCAAGCCGAGCGACGCCATTTGCGTGCCCAGTATCGCCACCCCTCGCGGCAGCAGGTGCCAGTTGTCGCGCTCGATATAGAAGTTTTCCCATTGATCGTGGGGCCGGTCGAAGTAACCCTGATAAAGCCCTGGCACCTCCATCTCGCGATAGCCTTCACCGGGCAGGTAAAACTGCCGGGCAAACTGGTCTGCCGCCTCACAGACGGTGCCCTGGGGCATTTTCAGCAGGAAAAAGCCCTGCTCTATGCCACGGGCGAAGCCATCGGCAGAATCGAATACCAACCGGCTGCCCGAGAACCGCGCACGCTCCAGCGTCAGTGGCGGGTACATGGCCTGGGCGTGGGCCTGATGCAGCGGCGAAGGCAGAGTCAGGCTGTCACGGTAAGTGGCGCTACGGATGCTGGTCATCGGCGCGGCCTCCTTCTTTTGGGCGCAGGGTCATCACCCCGGGACGGGCAGGTTTGGGCATGGCGCAATAACGCCTCAGGCTCAGGTCAATATCCGTGCTGCTCACTGCGTATTGCCCATACAGCTCACGCAACAACAGGCCCTGCATCTGCGTAGAAAACAGGCGGCCCGGGCATTTGCGCGGGTTACGCCGGGTATTGAGCATGCTGAACGAGTTGATGTCATAGCGATTGCGCGCCAGCAGCGATGTGCAGAAGGCGTGGGGCTGATCGCCATTTTTTTGCAGGACCAGAATATTACCTGGGTCGAAAACCTCAGGGCGCGGGAACACCTGCGGGTCGCGATTGGCCTGCCAGCGATCGAGCCATATCAAGGTGTCCGCCGGGATCACCAGGCGCTGCCCGGCATGTTCGATCTCACACGCCTTGATCGTGCGCCGCCATAGCGCCGTGGGGTTGGAGCCGCCCAAACGCAGCGCCTCCAGCACCGCCAGATCAATCACATGGGGGGCTTGATCGCTGTCATTGGAGGCCGCGAAAATAATCTCGCGTTTGATCTGCGGCGAGGTCTCGATATAGGCCATCGACCACAGCAAGCTCAGCGCGGTAGTGTCGTAGGTGGCGATAATGATGGTGCCGATTTCCAGGGCCTGATCCAGGCTCAAGGCCTCAATGGTTTGACGGCTAAAGGGCAGCCCCCAGAGGACGAAATGGCCCAGGATCAGATTGCACGAAGGCGCTGCGGCGATGGATTCAAAGTTGCTGAGCAACAGGTCTTTGACGAAAGGCATCAGCGCCTCATGCTGCCCCGGCACTGGCGCAGCATCATGGCTGATCACCTTGGACGCCTGCTCGAAAAACCCGCTGACGACAGCCTTGAACCGATCATCCTCAAGGTATTGGGCCAGGGTTTTCACCCTGCAATCCAGCACCCCTGGCAAATGGCTGTCCACATGGCTGACCCACTGCAAAGCCAACTGCTCCATGCACAGCGGCAGATGTTGCAGCGGCAGCAAGTAGGCGCTGGCCAAGCGGCAGATTTCGGGTTTCAGCCCGTCAAAAAAACGTTGACTGCCCAACACCTGCTCCACCACCCGACGCTTGTGGACACGCTGCGGATCGCTGATATGCAGCGAACCCAGAAATCCGCCAAACAGTTCATGATTGGCCTCTGTTGACGCCGCGAGGCACTCGTCATCCAGCAGCGGCCGGTTGTTACTCTGATACAGCGCCAGGCGCCCGCCCATCCAGAAACTGCACAACCCGCCCGCCTGCTGGGCGCAGCGTTGAATGCCGCTAAGGCGAAAGTACTCGGTGGCAGGCAAGCCCTGCTCCACCGTGCTCTGATGAAATGCATCGCCATGCCCCTGTACCGGACAAGGCCCCGGGTGATGGGCAATCACACCGACAAAAGGAGACTCCAGGTTGCTCATGAGGCCGACTCGATGCCGAATGCAGTGTGCAGGTCTTGCCAGGTGAGCTCATTGAAGTGGCGAAGAAAAGTTTCAATGCTCATTAGGCGCAGCAGTTCGCCGTGGGGCTGCAACTCATACAGCTCACCACTGGCAGGCGGGTTGATAAAAGTGGCAAAGGAAAAACGATCCTCGCCCTTTGACACTGCCGGGCACTTGCGCACGCGGTGCTCAATGGCCCGGGCAGGCAACGGCAAGCGGCCGCTGAGCGTTTCCAGGCATGCTCCAAAGTTGACGATAAAGTACCCGACCCTGGGCGCAATAGACTGCCAACCGCCTTCGATAAAGGCTTCCAGGCCTGGTTGGCAGGTGTAGAGCAGCGTCACAAAGCCGGTGTCGCGGTGCTCGGCGCAGCCTGGTAAACGGCGCTCGGGGCGGTAATGGCTGGCGGCAAACCAATGAGCCCCCTGACCTGTCACGGCACCACCACTGAGCTGCTGCCACAGATGCTCCGCGACACCCATTTCGCGTAATGCTGCCTGAAAAATGACCTGGCCCAGCGCATCCATTATCAGCGCCATATGGACCACGGCAGCGGGCAAGCGGGCAGCCCAACGAAGCCTGTCGACCAGAATATGTTCGGTCTGGAAGTGTTCGCGATCGAAGTAGATATCCGGTTGCGCTCGGTAGCCCCGATAGTCCGTTTGATCAGTTTCGGGCAGGTAAAATTCGCGACACAGTTTTATCCCCGGTTCAAAGTCAAAACCTACAGGAACTTTTAATAAGAACACTCCCTGTTGAATGGCGCCGCGCAAACTCCCCTCCTTTTCAAATACAAGTTTTCCCTTAACAAGGCTGGCGCAATACAGATGGGCTTCAGGGCAGTTCATCAGACAAATCTCCCGAACAAAAAGTGCCTTGGTAGATTTCCCTATCGTTGTGTTCAATTAATGCCCGCGCATCGCACACGCGCTGCAAACCTCGTATCGGGCAATAACTAAAAATACCCCTGTCACGGGATATAAAGTTACTGGAGCTGAAATGACCAAAGCTGGTGCGGTCTTCAGTTTGCCGCGTCACACGGTGCAGGATGGCGGCCACCGGAGACTTGCAGCGGGCCGTTAACCACTCCATCGACAGGCCAAAATTGATGACAAATGTATCCGGCCCGCTGACGACCTTTTCCCAACGGTCAAAGCGGTTAACCTCAAGCCCGGGTTGGGTGGTGCGCAAAATTGTCAAAAAGCCATCATCTTTGTGGGAGCTCAATCCCACTTCGGCCATTTGCGCCCGGTAATGATTGAATGTCAGGTGGTAAGCGCCACCACCATGGGCACAACTGCCCGTGGCCCGGGTCCAGGCTGGTGCCGGTATGCCTGCGTAATCGAGTGCCGCACACAGGATTTGCCGGGCCAGGGCGGTCATTTTCTCGCCTGTGTCTGCAATCTCGGCCGGGTAATGGCTGGCCCAAAACCTGCGTTCGAGCAAAAACTGCTCAATCTGGTCGATCCGCTGATGAAAACCCAGCAAGCCATCGCCAAGCTGACAGGCGGTGATGGCACGGAAATGCCCATACTCACTGGCATCACCGCGGTAGAACTGATTGGCAAACCGGTCGGCTGCACCTACATCAATAGCCCCAGGAATGGTGAGCAGAAACACACCGTCGGCAAAGGCCTGACGCCGCGCCTGATCAGTGGCAAAACTCAATTGGCCACCCTCAATGCCGGCGCTCACCAGATCGGCAGCCTGGTTCACGGGCCGGGCATCCACACGCTTGTGGTAAACAGCGCTGTAGAGAGCGTTTGAAGGGGCTGGCACACGAGGAACGGGCATCATCAGCGCCCCTTCACACACAGTGAAACGATGGTCAGCGCCTTGAGCTCGTCCGGCGCACGGGGATGCAAGCCCTGGGCGATTTCCGACAGGGTGCTGAACGAGCCCGGGTAAACCATGACTGAGTGCCCCTGCTGTTGCAGGCAGGCAAAAATCGCAAACTCTTCGAGAAAATAATCGGCCGAAAAACCGACTTGCCGAGCCCGCTCTGCCGGCTCCAGCACATCGATTTTTTTGCGTAAATAATGCTCCGCGAAGCCTTTGATCGACTGATTAAAGCGGGCATCGGTGCGATACAGCTGCACAAGCTCGCGGTGAAAATAACCATAGCCCACCTGCTTCTGAACCCGGTGACAGGTGAGAAAATTAAAGCGCGTTGCCGAGCTGAAACATTCAAACACCGGCCGGTTTTCCTGCAGGAAACGCTCACCCAACTCCAGCGCTGCCGCCAGCGCCACTGAAGGCTGCACCTGATGCACTGATTGCAGGGTCAACCGATGAATGCTGTCGCCAACCAGCACCGTACACCGGGTAAATCGCCGGGCAATCCATTCCAGGATTCCCGCCAACTTTTGTGGATAAAAGTGACTGTTTTCAAGGCTTATTCCCAGAAAGCAACTTTCTGACAATTCAAATCCGTTGCGTTTTTCAAGGGGGGATACCGAGGCTATCTTGGCTTTATATCTAAATGATCGAGCGCCGATGACACAGGCCGCAGGCTGCGGCAAATTATTATTCAAATCAAACGACATACAGACTCCTCGTCAACATACTGACTTAAGGCAGCGTGGTCATGCATTTGATGAAATATTCAATTAACAGAACGGGCAGGCAATATAGTATTTATAAAACACGTTACCTATTTATAGTTAGGCATCCTAATCTGCACAACGTCTTACTATGTAAGACGTTGGCCTGAATTACGTACGAAACACCCTACATATAAGTCAAAACGTCTCTGACGTTGCTTACTCGCTGACTTTCTCAATCAAGTCCAAGCCCTTACACTCGCGGTAGATTTTTTCCAAGGACGCTTCATGAAACGCAGCCTGACCATTATCACCGTTGTCGCCGCCGCCCTTGCCGGTGGCGGGTTTTGGTACGTGCAAAGCAAGTTGCCTACCCGTCAGGGGCAAGTCGAGCTTGCGGCACTGCAAGGTACGGTCACGGTGCGTTATGACGAGCGCGGCGTGCCGCATATTCGCGCGGGCAATCAAGCTGATCTGTACCGTGCCTTGGGCTATGTACAGGCGCAGGACCGCTTGTTTCAGATGGAAATCATGCGTCGCCTGGCCAGGGGCGAGTTGGCCGAGGTGCTGGGCCCCAAGCTCGTGGATACCGACAAACTGTTTCGCAGCCTGCGCATCCGTGAGCGGGCCGCCAGCTACCTGACGGAACTGGACCCGCAGTCCCCGGCCTTTCTGGCCTTACAGGCGTATCTCGACGGGATCAACCAGTACCAGGCCAGCCACGCCAAACCGGTGGAGTTCGACCTGCTGGGTATCAAGCCTCGGCCCTTTACCGCAGAAGACACCATCAGCGTCGCCGGGTACATGGCCTACAGCTTTGCCGCTGCCTTTCGTACAGAGCCGCTGCTGACCTATGTGCGCGATCAACTGGGCAGCGATTACCTGAAAATCTTTGACCTCGATTGGCAGCCTCAAGGTGTGTTGGCCCCGGCACTGGCGGCCAGCGACTGGAAAGCCCTCGGCGCCCTGGCCCAACTAAGCGATCAGGCCTTGAGTCAGGCGGGCTTGCCGCAGTTCGAAGGCAGCAATGCATGGGTGGTGTCGGGCAAGCGCACGCAAAGTGGCAAACCATTGCTGGCGGGCGACCCGCATATTCGCTTTTCGGCGCCATCAGTCTGGTATGAAGCGCAGCTCTCCGCCCCGGATTTTGACCTGTACGGCTACCATCAGGCGCTGGTCCCGTTCGCCTTTCTGGGCAACAACCGAGACTTTGGCTGGAGCCTGACCATGTTCCAGAACGATGATCTGGACCTGATTGCCGAGAAGACCAACCCCGACAACCCCAATCAGGTGTGGTACCACGGCCAGTGGGTCGACATGACCAGCAGCGAACAGCAGATTGCGGTCAAGGGCGAGGCGCCGGTGACGCTTACGTTGCGTCAGTCGCCCCACGGCCCGATCATCAACGACGTACTGGGTGCCACGGCGGGCAACACACCGATAGCCATGTGGTGGGGGTTTCTGGAGACGAAAAACCCGATCCTCGAAGGCTTCTACCAGCTCAACCGTGCTGACAGCCTGAGTAAGGCCCGTAAGGCCGCGACCTTTATTCAGGCGCCGGGGCTCAATCTGCTGTGGGCCAACGCCAAGGGTGATATCGGCTGGTGGGCGGCGGCGCAATTGCCCAAGCGCCCGGCGGGGGTCAACCCGGCATTTATCCTCGACGGCAGCACAAACCAAGCCGATAAAGACGGTTTTTACCCATTCAGCGCCAACCCTCAGGAAGAAAACCCGGCGCGGGGCTATATCGTGTCGGCCAACTTCCAGCCGCTGTCCCCTGCCCGGATCGAGATCCCGGGCTACTACAACCTGGCGGATCGCGGCCAACAGCTCAATCGCCAGCTCAGCGATGCCAGCGTGAAGTGGAACCTGAAGAACAGCAAGGCGCTGCAACTGGGCACCGCCACCGACTACGGCCAACGCGTGCTCAAACCGCTGTTGCCGGTGCTGCGCGAAGTAGTCAACGACCCGGCCGAACGCAAACTGGTGGAGCAACTGGCGCAGTGGAAAGGTGATTACCCGCTGGACTCGACGGCGGCTACACTCTTCAACCAGTTCCTCTACAGCCTGACCGAAGCGACCATGCGCGACAAACTCGGCGATGCCTTTTTTGACACTGCGCTGACTACTCGCGTGATTGATGCGGCCTTGCCGCGCCTGGCCGCAAGCCCGGACTCACCGTGGTGGGACAACCGTCATACAACGTCAAAAGAGAGCCGTGCCGACACGGTCAAATTGGCCTGGCAGGCCAGCATTGCGCACTTGAAGGCCACCCTGGGCGACGACCCCGGGCAATGGCGCTGGGGCATTGCCCACACTCTGACCCACGATCACCCGCTGGGGCGGCAAAAACCGCTGGACTGGCTGTTCAACGTCGGCCCCTTCGCCGCCCCTGGCAGCCACGAAGTGCCCAACAACCTCAGCGCCAAACTCGGCAACGCCCCGTGGCCGGTGACCTACGGCCCGTCGACCCGGCGCCTGATCGACTTCGCCAACCCGACCCACAGCCTGACCATCAACCCGGTGGGCCAGAGCGGCGTGCCTTTCGACAAACACTACCGCGACCAGGCCGAGTCCTACATCGAGGGCGATTACGACAAACCGCATATGGAAGAAAACGAGATCCAGCTCAATACCCGCAGTACGTTGCGGTTGGTGCCGGTGAGGTGAGGTGAACTACTGCAAACTTAATGCGGGAGCCAGGCCAGTAAACCCTGCAATTGCGGTGTATCTGAGCAACCGATCGCAGCATCTCTGCGCTCCTCAGCGGCTACACATTTGACGAAAGCCCTGTAGCAGTTGACGAGTAGAACGAGGCTACGTCCGGCTGCGCAGCCGAACGCAGCCTTCGTTCCTCGGTATCTACAAGGTCTCTACAAATTCCTTCGGGCTAACGGAACGCGTAATCCAGCACGATCCCCACAAATATCGCCAACCCCGCCCAATGGTTATGCAAAAAGGCCCTGAAGCAGTGCTGCGGCTCACGGTTGCGGGTGTACCAGTATTCCCACACAAAACACCCCGCAGCCCCCAGCAGGCCAAGGTGGAACCAGCCACCCAGCTCAAAATGTGAACCCGCCAACAGCAGGCAACCCAAGGCCAGCCCCTGCAAACTGAGGATAATCAGGCGATCAGCATCGCCAAACAGGATGGCCGTGGATTTGACGCCGATTTTGAGGTCGTCCTCGCGGTCAGTCATCGCGTAGTAGGTGTCGTAACCCACGGTCCACAGCAAATTGCCGATATACAGTAACCAGGCCGCAGCTGGCAGGCTGCCGGTTTCGGCGGTAAACGCCATCGGTATGCCCCAAGAGAACGCGGCCCCCAGTACCACTTGTGGGTAGTAGGTGTAGCGCTTCATAAACGGATAAGTCGCAGCCAGCGCCAGCCCGCCGAATGACAGCCAGATGGTCGGCGCATTGGTGCACAACACCAGCAGGAAACTGACACCCATCAGCAGCGCAAAAAATACCAGCGCCTCTTTGCTGCTGATTTTTCCGCTGGCCATCGGCCGTTGCTCGGTGCGTTTAACGTGGCCATCCACTTTACGATCGGCAAAGTCGTTGATCACACAACCGCCAGCCCGGGTCAGGATCACGCCGAATACAAAGATCAGCAGGTTGCTCAGCGAAGGCACGCCCTTGGCGGCGATCCACAGCGCCCACAGGGTCGGCCACAGCAGCAGATAGATGCCGATGGGCTTGTCCATGCGGGTCAGCTGGATAAAGTCCCAGGCACGCGGGTTGAGGCGGTTAAATGATTTGAGCAGGCGCGTGTACATCAGTTGTTCTCCGACCGGGTACTGAGGGCGGTCCACAGTTTGGGTAAAAACACTTCGGCCACCAGCACGCTCAATCCTCCACGCACAAAGCGCGAGCGGCGGGCCCACAGGTCATCGGCCTGGTCGACCAGCGGTAACCAGTTGCGCGGGTAGCGACACACCTGCAGCGCACCGCGCTCAAACGCCTGATCGCTAAACAGCAGTTCGCCCAATGAGCGGGTGCCCAGCTCGTCCATATTCAGGCCGCCCGCTTCCAGCGAACCTTGAGCCGCCACGCTGCGGGCAAACACCCAGGGCTGGCCGTGCCCTCGCAAATACACTTCACGTACCCAGCCCTGAACTCCCAGGGGCAACTCAAGCGCCGCACACTCGTCCGGGCGCAATACTTGCCAGCCCTCAAAGAGCGGAAGCACGCTGAAAGAATTATCTGAAATTGCAGTGAGACGCCGGGTCAGGGAACCTTCGTCAAACAGCCAGTCGAGCGTCTGTGCGTCGGGCAGGTCAGGAAGCAGGCCTTGCTCAAGCCAGACGGGGGAGATCAGCGGATACGTTATGTGTGGCACGGTGGGTCATAATTGGCAACCAGTGAGGTCGGCGAGCTTATCATGCCGGTCCTTGAATGAGCGGCTCAGAGCCTGTTGGCACCATTGGTACTTGCATCTGCCGGTGGTCATCAGTACAAAACGCCCTGAATTTGACGAGCAACACGGCGCATATCAACAAGTCCGTGGTTTCGTCCCGGCCTGAATCCCTAGGAAGTACCCCGATGAAAAAGTGGCAATGCATTGTATGTGGTCTGATTTATAACGAAGCCGACGGTTGGCCTGATGATGGTATCGCCCCTGGCACCCTGTGGCAGGACGTGCCGGAAGACTGGCTGTGCCCGGACTGCGGCGTCGGCAAAATGGATTTCGAGATGATTGAAATCAACTGATCGACCTTTTAAAACCATATTCACCCCTTGGAGATTGGAATGAACGCACCTGTAGTGATCGTAGGCACCGGCCTGGCTGGCTATAACCTGGCCCGGGAGTTTCGCAAGCTGGACAGCGTAACCCCGCTGCTGCTGATCACCGCCGATGACGGGCGCTCCTACTCCAAACCGATGCTCTCCACCGGTTTTGGCAAAAACAAGGAAGCCGACGGCCTGAGCATGGCAACGCCCGAGGCCATGGCCACACAGCTCAATGCCCAGGTACGCACCCACACCCGTATCAGCGGGATCGACCCTGGCCACAAGCAATTGTGGATCGGCGAAGAGGCCGTACCCTATCGCGACCTGATTCTGGCCTGGGGCGCGCAAACCGTGCAGGTACCGGTGGAAGGCGATGCGCAGGACGCGATCTTCCCGATCAATGATCTAGAAGATTACGCCCGCTTTCGCGCCGCAGCAGCAGGCAAGCGCCGCGTGCTGATCCTGGGCGCCGGCTTGATCGGCTGCGAATTTGCCAATGACCTGATCGCGGGCGGCTACGAGGTTGACCTGGTGGCCCCCTGCGAGCAGGTGATGCCCACCTTGCTGCATCCTGCCGCCGCAGCGGCGATCCAATCCGGCCTTGAAAGCCTGGGCGCACGTTTTCATCTGGGCCCGCTGCTGACTCGTTTACAACGTACGGATGCCGGGCTTGAGGCGCACTTGTCGGATGGCAGCATGGTGCCGTGCGATGTGGTGGTATCGGCCATTGGCCTGCGCCCGCGTATTGATATGGCGGCGGCTGCCGGGATCAAGGTCAATCGCGGGATCGAGGTCGATCGCCTGCTTAAAACCTCCCACGCCAATATCTACGCGCTGGGCGACTGTGCCGAAGTCGATGGCTTGAACCTGTTGTACGTGATGCCGCTGATGAGCTGCGCCCGCGCCCTGGCGCAAACCCTGGCAGGCAACCCGACTGCGGTAAACTACGGGGCCATGCCCATTACCGTAAAAACCCCGGTTTGCCCGCTCGTGGTATCACCCGTACCCCGTGGTTGCGAGGGTACCTGGACTGTGGAAGGCAAGGGCGCCGATATCAAAGCGCTGTGCCGCGACGCAGACGGCAAACTGCTCGGTTACGCCCTGACTGGCGAAGCCGTTCGCGAAAAACTTGCGCTAAACAAAGAGCTGCCTGCACTTTTGGCCTAAATACGGCTCACTCTGTCGCATATGACATTGCCTTGACTCAACAAAGCCTGTGCTGAGGCTGGCGCCGACCTTGGCCGCGTGCCATTCTCACACCGGTCTGCCGCAGTTTAGAGCCTGCGGCGCCTTGGGCGCTGCTCCGTAGAGAGCAGCACGGACATAACAACAAAAAACCGTCAATGAGGCTTCATCATGCGTAAACCCGATCTCGCCGCAGCTATCGCTGAAAAGGCTGACCTAACCAAAGAGCAAGCCAACCGCGTTCTCAATGCAGTGCTTGAAGAAATCACCCAGGCCCTGCATCGCAAAGACAGCGTCACGCTGGTCGGCTTTGGCACCTTTATTCAGCGTCACCGTGGCGCCCGTACAGGCCAGAACCCGCAAACCGGCCAGCCGGTCACCATCAAGGCCAGCAACACGGTCGCGTTCAAGCCGGGCAAGTTCCTCAAGGACAGCGTCAATCCTTAAGGCACTGGCGTCCAGAAGAATGGGCAAGCTGGCGCGGCCGGCGGCCCATTCTTGTTAAAACAGGGGCCGATTGTGCGGCCATAAGTGGCAAAACCCACCCCATCTACGCCTATCTATGCAGATATATGGCGTTCTTCGCTCAAATCGTTACACTGCGCCGGCCATTTTTTTATTCCCCCGAGGCCGCGTACATGAAATTTCGTTTTCTGCTCTGGATGCTGGGCTTTTTGATGGGCAAAGCCAGCCGCAAGAATCCTGCTTTCCAGCTACAACTGGGTGACAAGGATCTGGTGTTCCAACTGCAAACCCTCGACGGCACAGTGGCCCGTCACTTCAAGGTAAAAAACCAGCGCATTACCAGCCACGGCGGCCTGTACCCCGAGCCTGCGTTTGCCATCGCCTTTAAAGATGCCGCCTACGGCTTCGCCACGCTGCAAGCGAAGAACAAGCAGCTGGCGTTTATGACCGGGATTCAGGACAAGTCGATTCAGATCAAGGGCAACCCGGCGCTGGTGATCTGGTTCCAGGGCCTGACCAAGTACCTCAAGCCGCGTAAAAAAGCCAAGGCTTAAGGTCAAAAGCCCCTCACTGTGAGGGGCTTTGGCTTTTCGAGATTCAAGCCTGACCAAACTGCGCCGCCATCTCCCGCAGCAACACCTCAGCTTCCAGCACTTTACCCACCACCCCTTCGGCCTTATCACGAGGCACGCCAAGGCGTTCAAACAACGCATCGGGCAACGGCTCGCAGGCCCCGTGTCCGACTCCACGGCTGCGCAGCAACCCCAGCGCGACACACACCAGGTTCGGATAATGGGCATCCGCCCCCACATAGTCCGGGTCGTGCTGAAAACGCACAGCTATCGCCAACTCGTCCGGCATTTCCCAAAAGCGCATCAGCCAGGCGCCCATCTGCTCACGGCTGATGCCCAGCAAATGCTGTTCGATCAGGCTATGGCTGACATGGGGGTTGACCTCCAGGTGACGACAAATAAGCGAAAAGTGCGGCGGGAATACATGAGCCAGCAGCAAGTAGCCAAAGTTGTGCAGCAACCCGCCCAGGTAGGTCATGCCCACTTCCGGGCGTTGCTCCCGGGGCATGGCGCGGGTCAGTCCTTCAATGACCGCCGCTGTGTAGATCGACTGCTGCCAGTAAGGCGTACTCGATTGCGGATGATCCTTGGGCAAACTCAGGCTTTTGCCCAGTGACAGGCTTAGCGCCAGGTTGATCACCAGATCGACCCCCAGTACCCGCACAATGGCGTCTTCAACCGAACGAATCTTGCTCTGTGATGCGTAGTACGAGGATGACGCCCAGCTCATGACCTGCGCCGCCAGCGCCGGATCGGTTTCCACTACGCTGGTGATTTCATCGATAGTGACGTCAGGGTCGGAACGTAAGCGCATGATGCGCCGAACGCTCTCTGACAGCGGCGGCAGCTCGATGGTGGCTTCCAGACGCTGCTGGATTCGCCGTGCCGTAAAGGCCTGGACGGCCCGGGTGATGGCATCGCCATCGTCCCCACCGAGATCAAGCCTGATCTCACTCAAAGGCTCGCCAAAGCAACCGGCGCTGGCGCTTTTCAGCAGGCGCTTGAAGTCTTCCCGGGCAATCTCCAGCCACTGGCCCGGCTGCCCGGCACTGATCAGCAACGAGGGTTGCAGCAGTAATTGCTCTTCATACAGGCACGGTGTATTGATCAGCGCTGGCAAGCCTGGCAGCAGGCTCAGGCCATGCTTGTCGAGCAGCAGTTGCAGGCGGTCCGGCGCAACAGCCGTCATACGCCGCCCGGTCAAATCAGCCAGCCGGTTCAGATCCAGCAGGTGGCTCTGCGCAAACAGCACCATCAGGGTGCCGATCGAATCATCGAGCAGCACGGCCTGCACCTTGTGCGCAGGGTCGAGCCCCGAGTGCTCCGGGACTTCGCGATAGGCTATGGCCAAGTCACCGAGCATGCGCCCGACAACAGACGGCGTGCTCGCAACGGCAGGGGCGCTGGCAACTTCAGTCATGGTCTGCATCCGTTCTGTACAACTCAAATTTGATAAGCCGTCACTTGATCGGCCGCTCGGCCATTTACTGAATGTTCTTTTACACCTGCCCGTATTGTTGGCCGTGACGCAGCCAGCGATCGAGCAACGGACTGACATGGCTTGGCCAACGCTCGATCAGGGCCTGGGCGGCCTCGCGTACGGCAGGAAGCAGGTCGGCATCGCGCATCAGGTCGGCGACTTTAAATTGCAAAAGACCCGTCTGACGGGTCCCGAGCATTTCGCCGGGGCCGCGCAGTTCGAGGTCTTTTTCGGCGATCACAAAGCCGTCGTTGGTCTCGCGCATGATGCCCAGGCGCTGACGGCCGATTTGTGACAGCGGCGGGTGATACAGCAGTACGCAATGGCTCACCGCGCTGCCCCGGCCCACTCGCCCGCGCAGCTGGTGAAGCTGGGACAGGCCCAGACGTTCGGGGTTTTCAATGATCATCAGGCTTGAGTTGGGCACGTCCACACCCACTTCAATCACCGTGGTGGCCACCAGCAGTTGCAGCTCACCAGCCTTGAAGCGAGCCATGACTTCGGCTTTCTCGGCGGCTTTCATGCGCCCGTGGATCAGGCCCACGCGCAGCTCACCCAAGGCGCTGGAGAGATCTTCGAACGTGGTTTCGGCGGCCTGGCAGGTCATCTCTTCCGATTCTTCGATCAGGGTACACACCCAATAGGCCTGCCGCCCTTCGGCACAGGCGGCGCGTACCCGCTCGATCACTTCAACACGCCGCGTATCGACCACCAGCACGGTGTTGACCGGGGTCCGGCCGGGCGGCAGTTCATCGAGGATCGAGGTATCAAGGTCGGCGTAGGCACTCATGGCCAGGGTGCGCGGGATCGGGGTGGCCGTCATGATCAACTGGTGCGGGCACATCACCCCGCCCACGCCCTTGTTACGCAAGGCCAGACGCTGCTGCACGCCGAAGCGGTGCTGTTCGTCGATGATCACCAGCGCCAGGTTCTTGAACTGCACATGCTCCTGAAACAGGGCATGAGTGCCGACCACCATGGGCACGCCACTTGCGATTTGTTCCAGCGCTGTCACGCGCGCCTTGCCTTTGAGCTTGCCCGCCAGCCATGCCACCTCAAGGCCCAAAGGCTCCAGCCAGCGCTTGAAGTTGATGAAGTGCTGTTCGGCGAGGATTTCCGTAGGTGCCATCAAGGCCACCTGATAACCCGCTTCAAGCGCCTGCAGTGCAGCCATTGCCGCAACCACTGTCTTGCCGGAACCCACATCACCCTGAATCAGACGCAGCATGGGCTCAGGCTGGCTCAGATCGTAGGCTATTTCGTTGCCGACCCGGGTCTGCGCGCCAGTCGGGGGGAAGCCCAGATTGGCGAGGTATTGCCCCGGCAGCTTCGTGGCCTTGGGCAAGGCCGGGGCCTGCTGGGAACGAAGGCTCTCGCGCAAGCGCTGCTGAGACAGTTGGTGGGTCAGCAGTTCCTCGAAGGCCAGACGGTGTTGTGCCCAGTGATGGCCCAGGGCGAGTTCTTCGACATCGGCATCAGCGGGTGGCTGGTGCAAATAACGAATGGCTTCATCCAGTGGGGCCAGTTGGTAGTCCTTGGCCAGTTCCGGCGGCAACCAGTCGGGCAGGCTGCGCGGGCCAAGCATGGCCAGACTTTGCTGGCTGAGCTGGCGCAAGCGCTGCTGAGTCAGGCCCTCGGTCGTGGGGTAGATCGGGGTCAGGGTGGTGTCGACCGGCGGCGGCTCATCGCCAGTGATGGCGCGGTATTCGGGGTGATAGATCTCCAGCCCCGAGGCACCAGGCCGAGCCTCGCCATAGCAGCGCACTTCAGTGCCGCGCTTGAGGCTTTCCTTTTGCGCATTGCTGAAGTGATAGAAGCGCAGGCTCAGGCCGCCGGTGCCATCGTTTATACGCACCAGCAAGCTGCGACGCTTGCCCATGACCACATCAGCGCCGATAACCCGGCCTTCAACCACTGCATCCTGACCGGGGCGCAAGGCGCCAATCGGCACCACGCGGGTCCGGTCCTGATAGCGCAATGGCAAATGAAACAGCACGTCCTGTACGTTTTCCAGCCCGACCTTGGCCAATTTCTCGGCCATGGCCTCGCCCACGCCCTTGAGCGCGGTGACCGACACTTTCGACAACTCGGTCATCGGCAGGCTTACTTCGCAACAGGCGGCTTGGCCACCGAGCACAGGCGGATCGAGTCGGCGAGGATTTCAATCGCCTTGGGCCGCGGGAAGCTGGCGCGCCAGGCGATGGCCACCGTGCGAAACGGCACGGGCGGGGTCAGCGGGCGTACGGCCAGGATGCCGGGGGCATAGTGGTGACTGTCGACAGCCGACAACGGCAGAATCGAGATACCCAGGCCTGAAGCCACCATATGACGGATGGTTTCCAGCGAGCTGGATTCCACCGTGGTGTGCATGGCGCCATCATTGCCTTTGGCCACAGTCGGGCAGGCTTCAAGCACCTGATCGCGGAAGCAGTGGCCTTCGCCCAGCAAGAGCAGGCTCTTGTCGTTGAGCAAGCTGGCGTCGATGGTTTCTTTTTTGGTCCACGGGTGCTCGCTAGGCATCAGCACGTAAAACGGCTCGTCGTACAGCGGCAGGGTCAGCACGTCGGCTTCCTGGAACGGCAGGGCGATGATGATCGCGTCCAGCTCGCCGTTGCGCAGTTTGTCGCGCAGCACGTGGGTGAAGTTTTCTTCGATATACAACGGCATCTGCGGGGCAACCCGGTGCAGTTGTGGAATCAGGTGCGGGAACAGGTACGGGCCCACGGTGTAGATCGCGCCCACTTTGAGGGGAGCAGTGAGCTGGTTCTTGCCGGCCTGGGCCAGCTCGCGAATGCCCTGGGCCTGCTCCAGCACTTTTTGCGCCTGAGCCACGATGGCTTCACCTACAGGGGTCACACGCACGGCACTTTTGCTGCGCTCGAAAATCAGCACACCGAGTTCGTCTTCCAGTTTTTTCACACCCACCGACAGGGTCGGTTGGCTGACATGGCAACGCTCAGCGGCATGGCCGAAGTGTTGCTCTTGGGCGAGGGTAACGATGTAGCGTAATTCTGTAAGCGTCATAGCGGGCGTCCCTGTGGTTGCGGGCCAAGCATAGCGGCTGCAATCGATAGACGCACGTTATCAGACATTGCCCTCAGAGCTACAGTCGCTAATCACCGAGTGACAGTTTTTTGTGGGAGTTGCTGCGAAGGTTTCCCTGTGGGAGCGAGCCTGCTCGCGATACAGACGCTGTGGTCTGTCAGGTAAACCGAGTCGACATCATCGCGAGCAGGCTCGCTCCCACAGGGAATGCATAAGCCTTTGAGAATACTGCAGATACGTATAGGGCACCCTGAGGTGCCCTTTATGGTGTTAACGCCGACGTTTATCGATGGAATAAACGAAGGGTGCCACGATCTCGATGCTGCCATTGGTCAGCATCTCAGGCGGCGGCTTGGGCAACGGTTGTGCCCGGCGGATCATTTCCAGGGTGGCCCGGTCCAGATCAGCATTGCCGGAACGCCCTACCAGCTCGTAGGACAGTACCTTGCCTTCAGCGTCTACCACGAAGCGCAGACGGTTCAGGCCTTCCTTGCCACGGGATTGCGCGGCAGGCGGGTACTTTTTGTACTTGCCCAAGTGGCTCAGCAAAGTACCTTCCCAACTGGCCTTGGCGGCCAGTTGTTGCGCCGACGGCCCCGGGGCCGGTGCAGCGGATTTCTCGCTGGTGTTCTTGGTCGGCGTTGCGTCGCTTGGTTTCTCTTCTGAAGGCTTCTCTTTAACCGGGTCCGGTTTTTCCACAGGCTTGGGCGGTTGAGGCTTTTGCTTGGGCTTGACCGGTTTGGGCACAGAAATCTTCGGCTTGGGCGCTTCAGCCAGCTTGGGTATCGGCAACTCTTCCACCGGCGCCGGTGGTTGTGGCGGTGTCACCACTTTAGGCGGCGCAGGAGGAGGCGGTGCCGGCAGTGGCGCCAGATCGACCATCATCGCCTGTGGCGGAAGTTCGATCGCACGCGGGTTGGACCATTGCAGCATAAGAATCACTGCCACTGCATGGACACCCAATACCACGGCCAGGCTGGTTGCGTAACGCGTCATCTTTTGGCGCGCTATGGTCATTTCTTGGCTGCCGTCTCAAGTCCGACAAGACCCACCTTCAAGTAACCGGCTGCGCGCAAAGCATCCATCACGCTCATCAGGTCACCATAATCCACGCCTTTGTCGGCCTGGAAGAAGATCGTCGTGTCTTTGTTGTTGTGGGTCCTGGCATCCAGGGTCGGGCCCAGGGCTTCAACCGTAACCGGTTCTTCGCCCAGGTACAGACGCTGATCCGCCTTGACGCTGAGGAATACCGGTTTCTCAGGTCGAGGCGCCGGTTTGGCGCTGGAAGCGGGCAGGTCAACCTTGATATCCACAGTGGCCAGCGGTGCTGCCACCATAAAGATGATCAGCAGTACCAGCATCACGTCAATAAAGGGGGTGACGTTGATTTCATGGTTCTCGGCGAGATCGTCATCGCCTTCTTTTAAATGCAGGCCCATGGCCGATTACCCCACTTTCACCATGTGCGGTTGCGAGCTACGCTCAGGCGGCAGGTGATCGAGGTCACGGCTAACCAACAGCAACACTTCAGCAGAGGCATCCGCCACCTGGGCCTTGTAGCCGGTGATGGAGCGGGCGAAGACGTTGTAAATCACTACCGCCGGGATCGCTGCAACCAGACCCAGTGCCGTGGCCAGCAGGGCTTCGGCAATACCCGGCGCTACAACGGCCAGGTTGGTGGTCTGGGTTTTGGCGATACCGATAAAGCTGTTCATGATGCCCCATACGGTACCGAACAGACCGACGAACGGTGCAGTGGAACCGATGGTGGCCAGCACGCCCGTGCCGCTGCTCATGTTGCGGCCGCAAGCGGCAACCAGACGCTCAAGACGGAAGCTCACACGCTCCTTGATGCCTTCCTTTTCACGGCTATTGGCCGACAGGCGCATCTCTTCAAGGGCGTCCTGCACCAGCAGGTGGGCCAGGGTGCCTTCTTTACCGGCAGTTTCGCTGGCTTCTTTCAAGGTACGGGCTTTTTTCAGCTGGGCGATTTCAACCCGCAGACGACGCTTGGCACCCAGGACTTCGAAGCCTTTGGCGATCCAGATGGTCCAGGTGATGATCGAGGCGATAGCCAGACCGATCATCACGATTTTAACGATGATGTCCGCGTTTTTGTACATACCCCAAGGCGACAGGTCGTGGGCCATGCCCAGGCTGTTGTCTTCTTCGGCAATGATTTGCGGCGCGTCATCGGCCGGGGCAGCAGCACCCTCAACCAGTGTAGGATCAGTCGCACCCGGTGCAGCAACAGGTGCCGGAGCAGCAGCCTCAGTGGCAGCCTGCGTTGCCGGGGCTGCAGGTTCGTCGGCAAATGCCGCGACAGGTGCCAACATCAAGCTGAACATCAGCGCCGCAACCCCACGCCAGACGCGTGTTGGGCTCAAAGGCTGGGTTGGCGAAGCGGTGGGATGATTGCGTGTCATGCTAGCCGGACCTGAGGAAAGTAATGTGGTAATGCCCTACATCGCGGTGTAAGACCAAGGGCAAAATGATGCGTTATTATTGCAAGTAATTCTTGTTAACAAAAGCAATAGCATCTGTTTTTTTCGAAAGTCACGACTTAGGTCGTGTCTAAACACGTCGTTTTGTAACTTTTGATTAGGAATTTTGCGATGCCCAAAGCCTCTGTTTTGATCGCCGGGTGCGGTGATATTGGCAGCCGCCTGGCTACTCAACTGCTTGGCAATGACTGGCAGGTGTATGGCTTGCGACGCTCCATCGACCGGCTGCCTGCGGGCGTGACCGGGGTCGCGGGGGATTTGTTCAGTGAGCAATGCCCGGTGCAATGGCCAAGTGGCCAGATCGATTATCTGGTGTACAGCGCGGCGGCCACCGAGCATGACGAAGCCGGCTATCAGGCGGCTTATGTAGACGGGTTGAAAAACACCCTGAGCTGGCTTGAGCAAAATGGCCAGCGCCCCAAGCGCCTGCTGTTTGTGTCCAGCAGCGGTGTGTTTGCCCAGAAGGGCGGGGAATGGGTCGATGAGACATCCCCGGCCGAGGCAACAAGCTACTCGGGCCGGATCATGCTGGATGCCGAGCAGGTGGCACTGAACAGTGGCATTGCGGCCAGCGTGGTACGCCTGACCGGGATCTACGGGCCGGGCCGTGAATGGATGCTGGGGCAGGTGCGCAAGGGCTATCGCGTGGCCGTCGAACCACCGCTGTATGGCAACCGCATTCACGCCGATGACGCTGCCGGGCTTTTGGCCTTTTTGCTTGAGGCAGATCGCGAGGGCAAAGCGCTGGATGATTGCTATATAGGTGTGGATAACGCGCCCGTGCCTCTGGCGCAGGTCGTTGGCTGGTTGCGCGAGCGTATGGGCGTGACTGAATGGGCCGCCGAGGAGAGCATCCGCCGGGCCGGGAGCAAGCGTTGCAGCAACGCACGGGCCAAGGCGCTGGGCTGGGAGCCGCGTTATTCTAGTTATCGCGAGGGGTATGAGCAGATTCTGGGAGAAAAGGCTTAATAATGCCTCTGTGGGAGCGGGCTTGCTCGCGATTCAGGCGACTCGGTGTATCAGTCAGTACGCGGCAATGCCATCGCGAGCAAGCCCGCTCCCACAGGGTATCCCTATTACGGCAACTGCTTCTCCAGTACCCACTCACGCTGACCTGGGTAAAACTGGGGCATGTCGTCCGGGGCTGAAGCGTCCAGGGCCTGGAAGATTTCCAGCTTGCGACCATCGCGAACAAAAATGTGTGCAGCGCCCATTTCACCCTGCTGCAACCAGAGGCTGTCGTACTCACCACTCATCGACGCGCAATCGCCAGCCAGGCACAGAACGTAGTTCTGGGTATTGGCCAGACCTTTTACCCGGCCGTCCGGCAAAAATGTGACCAGCCCGCCTTGCCCGGCGCCACTGAGCACACGCCACTGACCGCCCAGATAGGCGCTATTGAGTGACGTTTCGAAGCTCGTACCCAGCGGTGCATCGTCTGCCACATTAACCGGCGAACGCACGAAAGACTGGCGCGGTTCCGCTTCGGTCTCGGCCTGTATCAACTCTTCACCGTTCAGGCTCAAACCTGTGGCGCTGTCACCATAAAAGCTGACCTGCCAGCCACCGTCATTTGCAGGCAGCAACTTGCCTTCAACCGACTCAAAACCGTTGGTGTAGTGGGCGGTGGCGTTTTTGCTGTCGATGTCCCATTCCAGGTTCGGCCCATAGGCCAACAGGGCTTCGCGCAAGTTACCGCCATTGGCAGCGGCGTCGATTGCGGCCTGATTGATCCAGACACCACTGATGTCGCGGCGGGCGGGTTCGCTGGCACAACCACCCAACATGATGGTGAGCAGTGACAACACAAGCGCTTTGCGCATGCTGGAATCCTTTTGAAGCCGGGAAGAGCGGGGGTTGGCGCAGCATGAAGACGCTGCGCCGAGGGTGTTACTCAAGTACCAGAATAGCGTCCATCTCTACCTGCGAACCCTTAGGCAGGGCTGCAACGCCGATGGCGGCGCGGGCCGGGTACGGCTGCTCGAAGTACTTGCCCATGATCTCGTTGACCTTGGCGAAGTGGCTCAGGTCAGTCAGGAAGATGTTCAGCTTGACGATGTCCTTGAACGAACCACCCGCTGCTTCAGCGACCGACTTCAGGTTTTCGAAAACCTGGATGGTCTGGGCTTCAAAGCCTTCAACCAGCTCCATGGTTTTTGGGTCCAGCGGGATTTGACCGGACATGTAGACAGTATTGCCAGCTTTGATCGCCTGAGAATAAGTACCGATTGCAGCAGGTGCCTTGTCGCTGGTGATAACAGTCTTGGACATGGGTGACTCCTTGTATTTAGATGGCTACGCACGCATACGAGTGATGCGGATGACCCCGGTAAGGGCGCGCAGTTTTTTGATCACGCGAGCCAGGTGCACGCGGTCGTGCACGCTGACCACCAGTTGGACCACGCTGATGCGACCATCGCGTTCGTCCATGCTGATCTTTTCGATATTGCCGTCGGCAGCGTTGACGCTGCTGGCCAGCAGCGCAATCAGGCCGCGCTGGTGTTCC
>Ga0302347_1000695_pt1 | contig 48509 bp, 44 predicted proteins | sample PhyWR1_FD_202178 | JGI IMG/M metagenome (GOLD analysis project Ga0302347, IMG submission 202178) | Leaf surface microbial communities from wheat plants in UC Gill Tract Community Farm, Albany, California, United States - DLSL W.R1 (v2)... | ecosystem: Host-associated > Plants > Phyllosphere >... | reverse complement strand
CGGCGCCGCCGCTCCTGGCCCAAAAGCTCCCCACTCTTGTCGTTGCTATTAGTCATAAACATAACCGTTTGCCTATCCCTTATCGTAAGGGGGAAACGGTGTCCTGTCTTTCATGGGGCTCGTTCACGAATATAGTTTTTGCGGGCTAGGGAGGGCTGAATACCTTCTCAAAAGCCTGCTGAAAGACGTTGCCGTACACATTCAGCCATCGCAGGGATCGGGTAGATGACTTCCCCGGACGCTTACGTTTAATCCAACGAGGTATCTACGAAATCCGGGGCGATTCAAAAGACACTCAAGTGGAAAATGAAAGCAGATTTTGAAGAGCATGCTCAGGGCTTGCTTCGGAACAGATCTGATAAACAGAACAGGTTTCTGGACCGGGCCCTGTTAGGCGGATGCGAACTGGAACCGGGTTGAAGGCTCGCCGGCTGATCCACGCATCTAGGGATAACGTTTCAGTAAGAAATACCATAGATCTTTTGAACCCTCACCAAGTCAATGGATGTTTTCAAACACGCAACCAAGGACTGCTGATGGTGGGCGATGTTGGCTATTTGTCGGGGTTTGGTGGCTTCACTTCGGGCAGGGCTAACGTGTTCTGCACAGGAATCCGTTGCGCAGCATAACGCCGATTGATTTCGTCCAAGCACTCACGCATGGGGGCCTTAGCCTAAGGAACCTAGTAGCATGTTCTCTGTGTGGCCGATACGGCACGTCAACTAACTGTAGGTCAAGACATCATAGGAAGCACTCGCCAAGCGTGAGCACCTAATTGCGGCAGCACGATGACCAAGAGGGCTTAAACATGACCATGCCGATTGAACGTACCCGGGCAGTCATCCAAACGGGGGCGTTTCTGCTCGAGCTCTCCCGAGACTTATCGATGCCAGAAAGGGTACGCCGTGACGCCAAATTCCTCCTGCGTCACTATCCATCTCAGTTTCAGGTGCTTCTGGCAGGACGGATTGAAGAAGCGTCAGATACTGACGTGTCCCCGATGGGCCCAGTCTTCAGCTCCGCAATCGATAGCAGCTACCACACCCCGTTCGTTTGCTCTGCAGCCGACAAAGCTTCCAGAGGACATGCTGGGATCGCGCCATCAAAGCCGTGACTGACGCTCGAAAGGTTGTGTTTTTTACCGGCGCCGGCATGTCTGCTGAACGTGGAGTTCCGACTTTCCGTGACAAACTCACAGGCCTTTGAGAAAGGTACGATCCTGAGCGGTTGGGAACGGCAAAGTTTAGCCTTCAAAAGAACAGCAACACCGAGGACAGCGGAAAGAATGGAGCCCATTAGCACCCCAACCTTCACCTCATCGACCAAATGTAGGTTATCCGGGAAAGCCAGCGCCCCGATGAACAGGCTCATTGTGAAACCAATTCCGCACAGCAGCGCTACACCGTACAGCTGAGACCAATCACATTTCTCAGGCAGCTTGGCCAGCCCTGCGCGAATAGCCAGCGCAGCCAAACCAAACACGCCAATTTGCTTGCCTAGCAATAGCCCAAGCGTTACTCCCAGAGGTACCGGGTCGATCAGGTTATTGGGCGAGATACCGGCAAGAGAGACATCCGCATTGGCAAAACCGAAGATGGGTACAACGGCGAAAGCGACCCACGTGGGCATCACCAGGAACACAATAACGCTCAGTGAGGCCAGCAACATGCTGACCGACAAGCCGCTGGTGTAAAACAGGGCGATGATCAGTACAGAACCAAGGTCATCAAGAATCGCCAGCGCGGACAGAAAGATTCTCAACGAAATGGGCACACGTTTACCGAGCAGCGACAGTACGCCCAAGGCAAACGCGATACCGGTCGCTGCAGGAATAGCCGACCCTTGGCGAACAGTGCACGGTACTCAGCCGCGAAATGGCTGAGCGTCGTCTTGATGGTGATGCCAGGCTGGTTCATGTGGCTGGCAATTTTTTCTTATCAGCTAACACGTAACAGGAAGTCTAAAACCGTAGTTGAATATGCAGATCAATTCGGCTGAGTTTCTCCAAAAAAGCCTCTGCGCCAAGCCTGGCCAGCATCCGCTGACCAGGCAATGCAACTAAAGTCTGCTTGCGCCCCCGTTGCGATCTATCGGTCGATAGACTGGCCGACACACCGTAATCCCGAACAGTCAGGTACTCACCTGCCCTACCGCGCTCAATCCTCGAGCGCACGAACGCGCTGCATGCGCTTCTGCTCTACCGGTGCAGCGGCCACCTGCAGCTCAAAGTCGAAATCAATCCGCGCAAAGCGCCCTTGCACGCCTAACTCCCGCGCCAGTTGCTGATCGTCGCTGAAGCGGATTTCGGCGATCAGTTCATCGCGTGTGGCATACGCAAAATCGTCGTGCAAGTACGGGTCATCCGACAGGTTGATCTGTGTGGTCAGGTGCCGGTAACCCGGTGCCGAAATAAAGAAATGGATATGCGCCGGCCGCTGCCCGTGGCGCCCGAGTTGATCAAGCAACTGTTGGGTCGGCCCGGTCGGCGGGCAGCCATAACCCGACGGCACGATGCTGCGGAAACGATAGTTGCCCTGGGCATCGGTTTCGATGCGTCGACGCAGGTTGAACTCCGATTGCGTCGGGTCAAACCACGAATACGTGCCGCCGGTATTAGCTTGCCACACATCGACAATCGCGCCGGCTAGTGGATTGCCGTCGGTATCGCGCACCTGACCACGCATGAACAGCGGCGCGGCGGCATCGGTCCCATCATCCAGCCGCGCTTCGTACTTGGACAACGGCGCACCGGCCACGTAAAGCGGGCCTTCGATGGTACGCGGGGTGCCACCGGTCTTGCCGGCCTCGACATCGGCGGCGTCCATCAACATGTCCAGGTAATGCTCCAGCCCCAGCCCCGCGACGAGCAGCCCGGCTTCCTGGTTCTTGCCCAGTTCGTTGAGGTAGTTGACCGCCTTCCAGAATTCTTCGGGGGTCACCTCCAGGTCTTCGATGATGTTCACGGTGTCGCGCAGAATTCGGTACACCAACGCTTTGGTGCGCGGGTTGCCGCCATCGTTAAGGTTGCCGCTGGCCTCTTCAAGAAACTGTTGAGCGTGGTCGGTCTGTGACAGTCGGGTGGACATAGTGCATTCCTCATCTTGTAATTATTGGGTGAATGACAGGCTTAGCGGTCATCTTCATGGATCGACGAAGGGTGCCGGCACAAGGCGTTCACTTCGATGGCCATATAAGGGAAGAGCGGCAGTTGCATCAGCAGGTCGTGAAGGTCTTGCACGCTGTCGACATCAAACACGCTGTAGTTGGCGTAATGTCCGGCGATACGCCACAGGTGGCGCCATTTTCCTTCCTGTTGCAGACGCTGCGCCAGGGCCTTCTCATCGACCTTGAGGCTGGCCGCGCGCTCGGGGTTCATGTCCAGGGGCAGGTTCACGGTCATTTTCACATGGAACAACATGGCAGGTGCCTCTCAGTGTTTGTCACGACGAAAGAACGCCAGGCGCTCCTCATCGATGGCCAGGCCCAGGCCCGGTGCGGTGGAGACATGCAGGTGGAAATCACGGTACACCAGCGGCTCCGTGAGGATGTCCTCGGTCAGTAGCAGTGGGCCGAACAGTTCGGTGTCCCACGCCAGTTTGTTCAGCGTGAGGAATGCATGCGCCGACGCCAGGGTGCCGATACCGCCCTCGAGCATGGTGCCGCCGTACAGGCCGATGCCCGCCGCCTCGGCGATTGCCGCCGTGCGCAACACCGCGCGGGGGCCGCCGTTCTTGGCGATCTTGAGGGCGAACACCGACGCCGCGCCTTCGCGGGCCAGGTTGAAGGCGTCCTCCACAGATTCGATGGATTCATCCGCCATGATCGGTGCCGGGCTCGACAGGTTGAGCCGCGCCATACCACCGCGGTTATTGCGGGTAATCGGTTGCTCGATCAGGTCGATACCGTTGTCGCCAAGCACCTTGCACGCGCGCAATGCCACCGCCTCGTCCCACGCCTGGTTAACGTCCACGCGCACACTGGCGCGGTCGCCCAGGGCCTTTTTGATTGCGATCACGTGGGCCAGGTCGTGGTCGACCTCACCGGCGCCGATCTTCAATTTGAAGATGCGGTGGCGGCGCAGGTCGAGCATTTTCTCGGCCTCGGCAATGTCCTTTTCGGTGTCGCCGCTGGCCAGGGTCCAGGCCACCGGCAACGCATCGCGCACGCGGCCGCCGAGCAGTTCGCTGACCGGCAGGTTCAAGCGTTTGCCCAGCGCATCGAGCAAGGCGCTTTCGACGCCGGACTTGGCAAAGGTGTTGCCCCGAATACTGCGCTCCAGGCGCAACATGGCCGCATTGATATTGCTGGCGTCCTGGCCGATCAGCAGCGGCGCAAAATGGCGATCGATGTTGACCTTGATGCTGTCGGGGCTTTCATTGCCGTAGCTCAGGCCGCCAATGGTGGTGGATTCGCCGATGCCCTCGATGCCGTCGGCGCAGCGCACGCGGATGATCACCAAGATCTGGTTCTGCATCGTGTGCATCGCCAGCTTGTGCGGGCGAATGGTGGGCAGGTCGACGATGATGGTCTCGATCGACTCTATGGCGCAAATGGGCATGGCGATACCTGTTGAGTTCTTTTTAGATTTGATCCGATTCTGTTCCCTATTCTTCAGGGCATCCAATATAGAATGAGTCTCGAACAATACCCTTAGGGTATGGAGGGAGTGATCATGGAACTACGTCACCTGCGTTATTTCCAAGCGCTGGGGGCAACCCTTAACTTCACCCGCGCCGCCGAACGCCTGCACATCGCACAACCGCCCTTGAGCCGGCAGATCCAGCAACTGGAGGATGAGCTGGGGGTTGTTCTGCTCGAACGCGGCCGGCCGCTGCGGCTGACCGAGGCCGGACGGTTTTTTTATGAGCATGCCAATGTGCTGCTGGAACAGCTGAACACGGTGTGCGCCAACACGCGGCGCATCGGCCAGGGAGAGAAGACTTGGCTGGGCATCGGCTTTGCGCCGTCGACCCTGTATGGCGTGTTGCCGGAACTGATTCGCATGCTGCGCACCCACGAGGCGCTGGAGCTGGAATTGGGGCTGTCGGAGATGACCACCTTACAACAGGTCGAAGCGCTCAAGGCCGGGCGGATCGATGTGGGTTTCGGGCGAATCCGCATCGACGACTCGGCCATCGTCCAGCGCGTACTGGTGGAAGATCGACTAGTCGCCGTATTGCCCGCCCGCCACCCGTTGCTGGCCGCACCAGCCACCCTCGCCCAGTTGGCCGCAGAGCCTTTTGTGCTGTACCCCGGCAATCCGCGTCCCAGTTATGCAGACCATGTGATCGCGCTGTTCGACGCCCATGGCCTGAGCCTCAAGGTGGCGCAATGGACCAACGAATTGCAGACCGCCATCGGCCTGGTCGGCGCGGGCATGGGTGTGACGTTGGTACCGGCTTCGGTGCAGGTGCTGCACCGCGCGGACATCGGCTACACGCCTGTTGTGGAAACCACTGCGACCTCGCCGATCATTCTGAGCCGGCGGATGAATGACCAGTCGCCGGGGCTTACACATTGCCTGCAGTTGGTGGAAGAATTGATCTGAGTTCCTCCGGCCGGGTTTGTCTGAACCCGGCTACCGTTCGCTCTCCAGCGAACGTGGCATTCAGCAAGCCTTGGAGGCTTCACCCAGGCGGTGATAGGCGCGGTTGAAATATACCAGGCCCTCGTCCGCACCGCTCTGGCGAATGGTCTGCACCTCGCAGTAGAAAATACTGTGGGAACCCACTTCGTGGACCTGCGCGATCCGGCAGTCGAAGTTCACCAGCGCTTCGAGCATCACCGGCGCGCCGCTTTCCAGGGTGGTCCACCCCGTCACAGCAAAGCGCTCATCCATGCTCAGCGTGCGGTCGGCGAAAGCACCGGACAGGTGCTGATGATCGCCGCATAGGGTGTTAACACACACCACGCCATTGCGCTTGAAATGCTCGTTGGAATGAGAGGAACGGTTCATGCACACCAACAGCGTGGGCGGTGAGTCGGTCACGCTGCAGACCGCCGACGCTGTAAAGCCGAACCGTCCTGCGGCGCCATCGGTGGTGATGACCGACACGGCACCGCCCAGCATGGCCATTGCATTGCGAAAGCTGCCTACATCTATCATGGTCGTTCCCCTTAGATATCCAGCACGAGTTTTTTGGATTTGGCTCGTGAACAGCACACTAGAATTTGGTCATTGCCGGCCTTTTCATCGTCCGTGAGGTACACGTCGCGATGGTCCGGCTCTCCTTCGAGCACGTCGCACAGGCAGGTCCCGCACACCCCCTGCTCGCAGGAAATCTCGATCTTGACGCCCACCTGCGCCAGCGCGGCGAGAATGCTCTGCCCTTCGGCCACCTGCACGGTCTTGCCGCTGCGTGCGGCCACCACTTCAAAACTGCCACCCGAGTTGTCCACTTCCACCTGGAAATATTCCTTGTGGATGTGCGACTCGCTGTAGCCCTGCTTGCGCGCGCCCTGGATCACCCAGTCCATGAACCCTGCGGGGCCGCAGGTATACATGTGCACGCCGGCCTCGCCCTTGCCCAGCACCTTGGCCAGATAGAGCTTCTGCTCGGGCCCTTCGTCATCGAAGTGGGTGAACACCTGCGCGGCAAACGGTGCGCTGGCCAGTTCCGCGAGGAACGCACTGCGCTTACGCTCACGCCCGCAGTAGTGCAGTTCGAAAGTTTGGCCGGCCGCGTGCAACGCATAGGCCATGGCAATGATCGGCGTGACACCGATACCGCCACCCAACAGCACTGAACGCCGCGCATCGGCCGCCAGCGCAAACAGGTTGCGCGGCAGGCTTATCTGCACCTCGTGACCTTCGAGCAGGATGTCATGCACCCCGACCGAACCACCGCGCGAGGCCGGATCCCTGAGCACACCCAGGCGATACAGGCTCGGGTCGGCAGGGTTGCTGCACAACGAGTACTGGCGCACCAGCCCCGGCCCGATATGGATATCGACGTGCGCACCGGCATCGAACATCGGCAGCGGCGCGCCGTCACGGCGGGTCAGGTCCAGGACGACAACACCGTCCCCTTGCAGCTCGCGCTTGCGCACGACTACGTCCAACAGTTCTTCAGTCATGGCCATTATTCCATGGAGTTCGCAAAGGCCGCCGTAGCGGCCGGTATCAGTCAGCGCATGAACAGGCCGCCATTCACATCCCAAGTGGCTCCGGTAGCGAAATACGCCTCGGGGCGTGCCAACTGCACAATCAAGTCACCGAGAAAATCCGCATCGCCCAGGCGCTGCACCGGAATATTGGCCATCAGGCCCGGCAAGCGTTCGGCCGGAATCGCCGCGCGCACCGCCGCCGATTCGATAGGGCCTGGGGCAATCGCGTTGACCGTCACCCCGCGCGCGGCAAATTCCTTGGCGAAGATCTTGGTCAGCGTCACGATGCCGCCCTTGCTCGCGGCATAATGCGCGCCGGTCGCGGTGCCGCCGTTTTGCCCGGCCAGGGAGGCCATGTTGATGATGCGTCCATAGCCGGTTTCGGCCATGTGCGCGCCCAGCACCTGGCAGCCAAGGAACACACTGCGCAGGTTCAGGCCGACCACGGCGTCGAATTCCTCGGGGCTGATCTGCATCAGCGGCGTGGTCTTAGTGACGGCCGCGTTATTGACCACCACGTGCAGCGCGCCGAAACGCGCCAGCACCTGCTCCAGGCCCGCTTCGAAATCGGCCTTGCTGCCGGCGTCCAGTTGCAGCGCAAGCGTGTGCTCGCCGGCGGGATCCAACTGTTTGGCGCAGGCTTGCGCGGCGTCAAGGTTGAGGTCGGTAATGACCACCGAGTACCCGGCCCGCAGCAGGCTCGCGCAGAAATGCTGCCCCAGGCCCTGACCCGCGCCCGTCACCAATGCGATCTGGCTCATTTCGGCGCTCCTTAAAGGATGTAGCCGATACCGGCAAGGGCATCGTCACTGTTGATCAGGCTGACCACTTTGCGCTGGATCTTGAAACCACCCTCGCTGCGGATCAGTTGGTAGGTGAGGTCGGCGCTGTAGAACTTCAGGCTTTCCTTGCGGAACTCACGGATGTTCTGCGCGCAGCGCACCGTCACCTGCACGCCGTCATCGGCCAACACCCGAAACCGCGACTGCATGCGCACCGTGCGCGGTTGCGGGCTAGTGGAAATCGATTCGCCGCCGGTCAGGCGTTGCACCCGCAGCTCACGCATATGATGGTCGTCGTAGGCGTAGTTGAGGGTGTTCTCGAAGTCGGTTTCCAGAGGATCGATGGGTATGATGTAGGTGCCCTTCTCGGTCCACATCTTCAACCAGCCGTCGTATTCCCCGTGGTCGAGCATGTCGCCTTCCTGCCAGATGAAAGCGGTCACTTCGTGCAGTAATTGCAGGTTCATAAGGTTCTCCACGGGTCAGGCCGACATCATCTTTTTCCACTGCTGATAGGCCGCGCGCATGCCGGTTTCGGCACTCACATCGGATACCAGCCCGTCTGCACTGGCCTGCTCGCCGGGCAAGCCGCGGTTGAGCATGATCCACAGGCGTTCACCGGCGCTGGCGCCCTTCTGGACCCGTTCCCAGGCCTCGGAATCGTCCGGGGTGCCGAAGCCCATCGGGCCCTGGAAGTGCTCATGCAGACGCAGGCGATAACGGTTGGCCACGGCCGGGCCGCCGTCCATGGTGATCACCGAGTGGTGGATTTCGGTCTCGGTCACCGAGATCGGTTGCAGCACCCGGAAGAACGCCATCGAGCAAGCGACATTGGGGAACAGGTTGAGGTTGAAGCAGGTGCCGCCGACCGCACGCACGATCCGGCGCACCTGTTGCTCTTCGATACCTCCGTCACGCAGCTCGGCCGCGAGGCCTTCGAAGCGCTCGGGGATCGGTTTGTCCAGGTCGGCTTCGAGGTCGATCAGGTCGGGAATCATCACCATCACGCTGTGGCCGTTGCCCAGGTCCTCGACGTAGCCGGGGCCCTTGACGAAGTCGAACAGCGCCAGGGTCTGCTCGTCCACCGACGACAGAAAGCTCTTGTGCACCAACGGGAAGTGGTAGGCGTCGGTGGTGTTTTCCAGCTGGATCTTCCAGTTGCCGGGGAAACGGAAGCGGTGTTCGCCCGGAACCTTGATGCCATAGCCGGCGCCCTGTTTCATGAACAGGTCCATCCATTTTTTCGCCGCGCCGAGGTAGTCCTCCAGCGGCTCGATGTCGTCCTTGAACGTGGCGAAGATCATGCCGGCATAGCTTTCGGTGCGCAGGCTGACCAGCGGCAGCTCGGCCTTGTCGATGCAATCGCCGTAGCTTTCCGGGTGCGGAATACCGCGCAGCGAGCCATCGAGCGCGTAGCCCCAGCCGTGGTACGGGCAGACGAAGCTGTTGGTCTTGCCTTTCTTGTGTTCGCATACGGTGGCGCCACGGTGACGGCAGCGGTTGAGCAGCACGTGCACGTCTTTCTTGCGGTCACGCACCACGATCACCGGCTGCTTGCCGATATAGGTGGTCTTGTAGCTGCCGTTGTCGGGGATCTCGCTTGCGTGGGCAACCCAGATCCAGGTGCTGTAGAAAATCTTCTCCAGCTCGGCGTCGAACAGTTGCGCGTCGGTGTACATCGAGGTGTGGACGCGGTCGGCCTGCACCAGGTCGGCGGGGTCGACGTCAAGGTTTACTGCGGGAATCAGCTTGCTCATGGGAGTGTCCTCGTCGGCATCAAGTACGCTGAATGATCAGCTCGCGCCCAACCCGGGCTTCGATCTTGGTGTAGCGCCACAGCTTGTACGGGCCATCTCCCACGGGTGTTGTGCGAAACAGGTTGCAGGCGGCATGCACGGTATCGATGTCCGGCACGTCGGCCAGCAGGTAGGTGGTCCAGGGGAAGCCATCGGAAGGCCCGACCATGCTCTGGTCGTCATCCATGTTGCCCAGCACCTTGACGCCGGCGAGGTCGTGAATGCCGTTCCACATTGCACTGAACGCTGCCCACACCTGCAATTGCTCGTCGCGCGCGGCATCGAAAAAATTCTGGTTGATGCCCATGCAGAACAGCACGCGCAAGGTCTTTTTATCGCTCATTTTATTTCCTCGACGGTTAGAGGTAGCCAGGCAAGGGCTGTTTGCCGAAGAACATGGCTCCGGCGTTTTGATAGGTGATGTCGCCCATGAAGGCGTGCTGGGTCACCACTTGGGCGTCGTTGACGCAGCGGGCCAGCGGGCTGTCGTTGTACACGCCGCTCATGCCCGAGAGCATTTGCGCGGTACGCGCCACATCGGCGGCGACGCGGGTGGCATGGGTCGACGACAGCCGCAGCAGGTTAGTCGCGGTCACGGGTACCGCGTCGCCGGCCAGGACGTAGTCCCAGGCGCGGTCGATGGATTCGTAGAAAAACGCCCGTGCGGCACGCAACTCGGCTTCGGCACGGGCAATGTCGACCTGGGCCAGGGGCCGATCGGCAATCGCCGGGGCGCCAGTGACCGAGACCCGCCCACTGGCCATGTCGGCCAGGGCATCGAGTGCCGCACGGGCAACGCCCAAGCTGACCACCGAGAGCACCTGGGTGGCGAATGACAGCGATGGGTAGCGGAAGAACGGCTCGTCCAGATTCGGCAAGCCGCCACGCACGAACGTCCACTCTTCGCAGACCCGCACATGTTCGGCGACCAGGTCATGGCTACCGGTACCGAGCAGGCCGACGGTGTCCCAGGTTTCGTCGATGCGGATCGCGCTGCGCGGCATTACCGCAATGCGTGGCAGGCCGAAAGTGTCGCCGTTTTTCGGGGCGATGCCGACGCCGACAATGTCGGAGCCCAGGGAGCCGCTGGAATATTTCCAACGACCATTGACCACAAAACCGCCTTCGACCACTTCCGCCGGTTGCGGCGGGAAGATGCCACCGGCGAACACCACGTCCGGACCGTTGGCATACACCTTGGCGATGCTCTCCAGCGGCAGCGCCGCGAGGTACACCGGGCTCATGCCGAAGCTGGCAACCCAACCGGCGGAACCATCGGCCTGGGCAATACGCTCGATCACCTGGCAGAACTCGGCCGGCGAACACTCCAGGCCACCAAAGCGCTTGGGCACCAGTGCCCGGTAAACGCCGTGCTGCTTGAAGGCCTCGATCACGTCCTGGGAAATGTGGCGCTGGCAGTCGAACTCGCCGGCTCGGGCACGTTCACGCACATCGACCAGCAAGGCTTCGAAGGCGGGGCCACTGGCAAGCGAGCTCACCGTATCAACCGCTGGTTTTTTAAGCGAATGCATAGATTGACTCCGTTTTCAGGAACGGTATTGGGCTGGGCGGGAATTCAGCGTCGAGCGGGGACGCGGGGCGTAACGAGGGCGATGGATCGGCATAGTGGTTACCTTTGTTTTTGTGGGTGCCGTTGGGGTGAATTTGAGCTTTGTTACGTGAATTGTCAATTGATTTGTCACGCTTAAAAACAATACTAATCACGTAATATTTTGCGTAAATATTGGATGAAATAAGTATTACTCATTGTTTTAAATGGGATTATCGTTAATAAATTAAAAATTTATTTTTAAAAAATATAAAAATTTAGGAGCGAGCTTGCCCGCTAAAAACCTCAACGATGACGTGTACCACCTGGATAAACGCGGTGTCTGAGAGTTCTTCGCTAGCAAGCTCGCTCCTACAGGGGGTGCTCTGTGCAATTTTTTCAGCGCAGCGGCGAGAACGGCGCCGGCAGATAGACCGTGAAGTGCATCTGCAACAGTTGCGGCGCGGAATTTTCCGGCGGCCAGGCGCCTTCGGCCACGGCGCGAGTGCGCACTTCAAGGCGCTGTTCCAGCGAGCTGTAGGGCCAGATGTGCAAGTAGCGCGGAATCTGCCCACTGGTGGCATAGAACGCGGCATACACCTGGGAATAGTCCGGTCCGGTGCGCCGCTCCACGGCCTTGACCCAACCACGCAACGTCGGTGCCAGCCCGCTGGGCACGAGGTTGTATTCGCGCAATTCATAGAACGGGCCATGAGCCCCGGGAGGCAGCGGTTCGACAAAATCGAAGGCGCTGTAATCATCCACTTGCTGTTCAAGCAGAAATTCGCCGATCGCAAAGCCATCGGACGCCAGCAGATAGCGCTCGCGTTCGCGTTCACGACAGCCGCCATCGTCGAACCCGCGCAGCACCGCGATAAGATTCTGCGAGCCGATTTCCGATACCCAGCAGCCCATCAAATGCACGCCCTCGCCCGCCTCGCGCAAACTCTGCTCCAGGCGTGGCAAGGCTTGCGGCACGGTGCGTACACGCAAGGTGAAGGTCAACAGTTCGAACAGTTTCAAAGCAATCTCCAGGCGCCACGCGCACAGCGCGCCCGCCGTTATCGGCAGTCGCGGAATATGAAAGTCAGGGGTTATTCGTGAGCGCTATCGCTCACCTGTGCGGCAGGCTTGGGCACCGGCAGCTCGGCGTCGCTGCTCCACGCCTGTACCGGGCGGCTGAACAGGTTTTCGGTCTGGAAATGCGCCATGCGCCACTGCCCGTCTTCCTCGGCAAAGCGCACGCTCAGACGCGCGGCGTTGAGGTGGGAGGCGCCGCTGGCGAAGGTGGACGTCTGCAACATCACCCAACTGCCGACCACGGCGGCGTCCCGCGCCTCGATAAGCTCGCTGGCGAGGAAGTGCACGTTGAGGGCAAAGTGCGCCGGGGTTTTCATGTAGCCGGCGAACATCGCGGCAATGGCTGCGCGCCCGCGATAGCCGCCGAAGCTCTGGACGTACTTGGCGCCCTTGCCCTCCCACACCGCATCTTCGGTGAACAAGCCGGCCAGTTCGTCGAGCGGCGTTTGTGCGTCGAGGGCGTCACACAACACCATGTAGCGGTTCATGCAGGCGCGGACGCTGTCCTGGATCTCAAAGCGACGCAGGCGTTGTTCCAAGTCTGCGCGGGGAATGCTTGTGCTCATTTCAGCCACCATGCCCAGCGTACAGGCTTTCAAGCAGGCGACCGGCGATGGCCAGCAGTTGCTCATCCGCGCCCTTGGCGGCCACCAGTTGCAGGCCAACCGGCAGGCCCTCGGCACTGGCTAGCGGGATGCTCAGCGCCGGATGCCCCGACAGGTTGAACGGGCGGACGAAGGCGGTCATGCCCAGCACCGCCTGGGTGTCGGTCGCCTCGGCCAGGGTCAAGGGGAAGTCCGGCATGGTTGGCAGCACCAGCACGTCGACCTGTTGCAGCGCCGCATCGACTTCGGCGGTGAAGCGCAGGCGCACCTGCTCGGCCTCGGCCAGCGCAGTGGCCGTGGTGTTGTCGGCGGCCGCCAGGCGCGCGGCGATGTCGGCGCCGACCTTGCCGGTGTCCAGCAAATGTCCGCAGGCATCGAAGGTCTCGCGGTTGATCACCACCATGCCGGCGTCATAGGCCGCCTTGAGGCTGGGCAGCGTGAGGGGTTCATTGGGCAATTGGCTGCCGGCGATGGCAGCGTCGATCACGCGCTGTACTTCCTTGCTGGCCTGCACCGTCACAATCCCCAGGCGCGGCGCGGCAGGTGTCGGCACGGGCTTGAAGGTCGTGTCGATCGCCTGCATGGCCGTGACCAGCATCGGCAGGCTCGCGGCAAACGGGCCGACACAGTCGAGGCTGCTGTGCGTCGGCATCACGCCACGGCGGCTGACCCGTCCGAACGTCGGCTTAAAACCGAACACACCACAGCAACACGCGGGGATGCGCACCGAACCGCCGGTATCCGTACCCAGGGAGAAATCCGCCAGCCCCGCAGCCACGGCAGCTGCCGAGCCGCTGGAGGAACCGCCTGGAATACGCCCCGGAAAACGCGGGTTCGGCGCGGTGCCGGCCCAGTGATTGATGCCCGTGGTGCCGAACGCCAGCTCGTGCAGACTGGTTTTCGCCGCCAGGCGACAGCCCTTGTCCAGCAAGGCCTGCACCACATCGGCGTGGGCGGTGGCCGGCGCGGCATCCGCCAGGGCCTGGCTCGACGCACGCGTTGACAGGCCGGCGATATCGATAGTGTCCTTGACCATCACGGTCGGACCATCGCCGCCAAGGGAAAGCTGTTCAATCACCAGGGTCATGTCACGTCACCTTCAGTACGAATTACGGAATACGGACGCCCGATGCGCCCTTTCCTTTTTTTCACACTCACCGAATATTACGTGAATTGTCAATTATATTTATGATTGTCGACCCAGACCGCACGGCTCAATAACCGTGCCCAATTCACGAGAAAAGTCTATGATTACTCGCCTCCTCTGACATGAGCACGCCATGACTTCTGTAAAAAAAACCGCAAACCGCTACGACCCCGGCAGCGAAAACTTTCACAAGGAAGACTTTCCGTTCTACTGGCTGGCCATGGTGCATGGCCGCTACAGCCAGTACATGGAAAAGGCGTTGAAGAAAATCGGCCTGGATATCCCGCGCTGGCGCGTGCTGCTGATCCTCAAGGAGAACGGCCAGTCGAGCATTTCTGAGATTTCCACCCACGCGATCGCCAAGCTGTCTACCATCACCAAGACGGTCTATCGCATGAAGGAAGATGGCCTGGTCGATACCGCGCCCTGCGAGGACGACGGCCGCGTCACCCAGGTGCGAATCACCCCCGAGGGCCGCGCGGCGATCGAACGCATCCAGGTGGCGACCCGCGATGTATTCAAACGCAGCTTCACCGGCATGACTGAAGCGCAGATCCAGCGCCTGAGCCGCCTGCTCGAAACGGTGTTCGACAACCTCGGCGAGCCCTAGGCCAGCCGCGACATAGCCTGTCGCGCATAGTCAACTTCCTGGCAGGCTTGAACAAGCAGCCAGGCGCGTATCGGCTTTTAATGCAGAGGTCTTTCGAGCGCCCAACGGGCGCGACGAACCTTTCACTGGAGCCCCGCCATGCACATTGCCTTATTGCCCTCAGTCGTTGCTTTCCTGGGTCGCGATCATTCCAACTTCATCGATGGCGCCGTGCACACCAGCGCGTCAGCGCAGCGCATCGGCGTGATCGACCCCGGCACCGGCGAGACCGTTGCGCAGTTGCGTGATGCGCAGGCCGAAGATGTGAACCTGGCCGTCGACAGCGCGGCTACCGCCTTCAAGGGCGCTTGGGCACAGGTCACGCCTTACCAGCGCGGCGTCCTGCTCAACCGCCTGGCAGATCTGATAGAAGCCAACGGCGAAGAACTGGCGCAATTGGAAACCCTGAGTTCCGGCAAATCGATCAACCTGTCGCGGCATATCGAAGTGGGCCAGAGCGCGGTGTTCCTGCGCTACTTCGCCGGCTGGGCGAGCAAGATCGGCGGCCAGACAATGACCCCGTCGTTTCCGGCCATGGACGGCGAGCAGTACAGCGCCTACACCCTGCGCGAACCGGTGGGCGTGGTGGCGGCCATCGTGCCGTGGAACTTCTCGTTGATGATCGGCGTATGGAAGCTCGGCGCCGCGCTGACTACCGGCTGCACCGTCGTGCTCAAACCCAGCGAATACACGCCGCTGTCTCTGCTACGCCTGGCAGAACTGGCGATTGAGGTCGGGATTCCGGCGGGCGTGATCAACGTGGTCAACGGCCGTGGCCAGGTCGGTCAGCAGTTGATCGCACACCCGCAGGTGCGCAAGGTGTCGTTCACCGGCTCGGTGCCCACCGGCATTGCCGTGGGCAAGGCCGCCATGGCCGCCGACCTGACCCGCGTCACTCTGGAACTGGGCGGCAAGAACGCGGCGGCACTACTGGCCGATGCCAATGTCGATGACGCCGTGGCGCGCTTCGTGCAGTCGGCCTATGTGCATCAGGGTCAAGTGTGCGCCTCACCGGAGCGCTTGTTCGTGCACTGCTCCCTCGTCGAGCAAGTGACGCAGAAGATGGCCGCGATGCTGTCGCAGATGGTCATCGGTTCGCCCCTGGACGAACACGCCCAGTTCGGCCCGCTGTCGAACAAGCCGCACTTCGACAAAATCCTCGGCTTTTTCGACCGCGCCCTGCAGGGCAACCAGGTGGTGTGCGGCGCACGTGCAGTGGACCGCGCCGGTTACTACGTGGAACCGACGCTGATCGTGGCCACCGGCAAGGACGACCCACTGCTGCACGAAGAAACCTTCGGCCCGGTGGTGTGCGTGCTGGGGTTCGACGATGAAGAAGAACTGGTCGAGCTAATGAACGACAGCCCGTTCGGCCTTACCGCCAGCATCTGGACCAACGACCTGTCCAAGGCCTTGCGTCTGATCCCGCGAATCGAAGCGGGCACGGTGTGGGTCAACATGCACACCTTCGTCGACCCCAGCGTGCCGTTTGGCGGGATGAAAGCGTCGGGTGTCGGGCGTGAGTTCGGCAGTGCGTTTATCGACGATTATACCGAGCTGAAATCGGTGATCATCCGCTACTGACACGAAGGAACTTGAGGGCAGATCAAAAGCAGATCTCTATCTACCTGATAGGTAGAGATCCAACATTATTTGTGAACGAGTACGGCAGACACGCATCGCCCCGCCGTACTCAACTGCTCCTCGTTGCCGGCCGGAGTCACGTCCCACGTCACCCAGGTGTAGGCCGACTCATCGTTGAGTTGCACCAACCGGTTGAGATGGATGACGGTGCTCCTGGAGCCCGCCATCAGGTGCTGAACCAGGCCGGTAAGCTGCGCCTTGCCCTGATAACGCTCCGCTACCCCTTCGCCGGTGATCTGGGTCTGCTCGGTGTAGACCTGCTCGACAACTGTCCTGGCGTCTTTCTTCGGCCGGCTGGCGGCAATACCGTTCAGCTTGTTCTCAATGGTGCTCTGCAACGGTTCGGAGGATTGCGCCTGCGCGTGTGGAAAGCCGCAGGCCAGTGCAGCCAGAAGCACAAGGGAAGACGATACTTTCTTGGTCATGAAGCACCCGTTTCAATGAATGAATGGATCAGATCGCTGTGGGCCGGTTTCTAAGCTGGTACACAGAAATTCTGATGCAGTCGGGCGCCGATTGATTGGACATGCTGGACAGCATTTTGCAAATTATTGTCAGGTTGCGCTCAAATCGCGGACAACAAAAAGCCGCGCGGATGCGACACGAAAGCAGTCATATCCGCACGGTTCGCTGAACCCGGACTCAGCGCCCGCGACTTCTGTAGGTGCTCGGTGTCAGCCCCGTCTGCTTTTTGAACGTCTTGGAAAAATGCGCCGAGTCGGCAAACCCCCAATAGCTGGCGATCTCGGTGATCGAGCGATGCGAGCAAACGGGGTCGCGCAAATCCTGCGCCGCCTTCAACAGCCGCTCACGCATAATGTACCGGCAAACACTGTCGCCACTGGCCTCGAACAGCCGGTAGAGCTGGCGGCTGGAAATGCCAAGTTCCTCGGACAACGACGCCGGCGACAGCCGCGGTGAGTCGAGCCGCTGCTGGATGACCGATTGCACTTCATGCAACTGCCACCCCGGCGAGTGGTCGCTGGCGCGGTACTCCATCACCGACTCAAGCAAGGCAACCAAGGCTCGTTGCACGCCGTCGCCATCCTGCGGGCAAGACCACTGAGCCAGCTCGCCTCCAGCGACCTGACGCACCAGCGTGCCAAGCAGTTGACCACAACCCCCCGTAGTCGACAGTTTGCCGAAGCGGGCGCGCTCCAGGTCCTTGAACAGCTCACGCGGCAGAGGGATCGACACATGGGAAAACAACCCCTGGGGGATCATTCTTACCCCCTCGGAAAAGTCGAGCAAAGCAAGGTCACCCGCCCGCAGGTCAACCACCCGGTCCCCCAGTTCAATGGCCATTGAACCCTGCTGTTGTAACACAAGGAAACACCGGCCCACTGAATCGCGCCCGCTTGACCGACTATCCATGGCAATCACATGGGCATTGCTGCGGATGTGAGCAACAGCCGTGCTGCCTATCAGTGTTTGTTTCATTTCCCCGATGAAAAGGCTCTGGCAATGGTCATAGCGCGTTTCGAAACGACCGCAAGCCGCGTTCACACTTTCGTTCCATGCCGACAACGCTTGACCATTCATCATATTCTCCCAGGGACACGCCCACTATTAGTGCGCTTTTCACGTGATTCAGGTAACAAAAAAATCTTACTTTTAATGATTAAGCACAGAGCGCGCCAACTCGCAAAAAAATCAACTGGAAGGCCGTGGTTTGCCTGCTGTTGCCAAACCTTTGTGCAAGGGCGCCAGCCCATATAGTTCGCAGACCAGGCCCGATAGCCTGTGGTGTCGACCACGCGCTGCGAAATCCAACTTCAGCGCATGACTCAAAGGCCAGTCGGCGGCGTTGTACTACTGGCTGGCGCCCAAGCGCATGATCAAGACCATGGCGCAGGCCATCGGGGAGTCTTACAAAGAGCTGAATGCCGATGCCAGCGAACGCCTGGCGGCGTTCGTCGAGGCTCAGCGCAGCAGCGCAGTGCGCGCTGAATAACAGGTGGTCGCCTGCTTCACAGTCTGGACATGACTGCGGTGTCTGAATCCCTGGCGCGATTGAACGCCAACCGAGCTCTCAACACCGCAGCACCATAGATGGCCAGGACCGCAACCGAACAGGCGCCAGAGAACACGAATACCGCTGAGTAGCCAAACGCCTCGATCAGGAACCCACCGATAGCTGGCCCGAATGCCGCACCGAGAGACAGGCACAGTGCGCCCAACGCGACAAGCTTGCCCGACAGGTCGAACTCGGCCATGACGCCAAAGGTGTAAGCCAGCACGAAGCTGATCGAAAACAGGAAGCAAATGACCCCTACGACATAGGTCGTCAGAGAGGAAAACTGCGCCAGCGCCACCAGGCCCAGCAACTCCGCGAGTATGATAACCGCCACCGGCATGAAGCGCCCCACCTTCAGGCCGATTGCCGACGCGATGAAACCACCGCCTGCATTGATCAAAAAGCCCAGGGCCAGCACCATCCCGATGGTATCGGAGCTCAGTCCGGTCTTTTTCCCCATCAGTTCGAGAAACGCCCACACCGACATGATGCCGGTCAGGAACACCAGACTCAACCACACGATGGCGCGACTCTCAGTACTGGCAATCTGGACAGCAGCATCGGACGCATCCAATTGGCGCTCGCTGCGACGCGGCACCCAAGGCAGCGGCAGAATGCCCATCACCACCATGGCAAGGGCGATGGTGATCAACATGCCTTCAAAGCCCCACACCGGCGCCACCGCCACTGGCAGCAGGATGAGCAGGAAGGCGCCCGGTACCGTCTCGATACCCAGCTTGAAACCAAACGCACGTTCGGGCCGAGAGCTGTCACCGAAAATCGTCATGGCCAGGGCATACAAGGCGCCTGTCCCGGCACCCGCCAAGGCCATGATCACCTGCAGCATTTCATAGGAAGGCTCGCGCAAAACAAACAACACCGCGCCCACCACCAGCGCCGACGACAACGCCGAAATAACCCGCCAGCTGAGCCGGTGAATCCACAGCAATGACGCCAGCCCGAACGCGCCGAATCCCAGGTTCATCGCCATGGCGAGGTTACCCAGTTGGTGCTCGCCCAGCCCGAATCGCTCGGCAAACGCTCCAAACAGGACCGGCAGCACGTTCAATAATAGTGCGCCCGCCCCCGAGACCAGCCCTGCACACAAGTAAACGGAAGTTTTATCGATCGGATTTTTTTTGTAATTTTCATTGAGGTATCCCGGCTTGATGAACAGAAGTCCACGTTTGCTTAACGACGGCCTACACGGTAGGCATTGAGTTGGCGAGAAACCTTGCCCAGAGAGCACAGCACTGCCCTGAAACGATCCTTGCCGAAAATACGCTTGCGCGGAATTGAACTCATCGCGTCCCAGGCGGGCGAGCCACCGCTCATGCCGTCGGCGATGACTCTGGCGATCACCTGGCTGGGTGTGACCCCGAACCCGGAATATCCCTGCACATAGAACACATTCGGATGCTCATCCAACGTGCCGACCTGCGGGAAGAGGTTCAACGAGCAATCCATCGGGCCGCCCCAGGCCAAATCGATTTTGGTGGTGGCAAGGTAGGGAAACAGTCTCAGCATCTTTTTATGGTTCCACGCCTTCAGGTCCAGCGGGACATACTCGAGCAGCATGCCGGCGGTGCCGTACATCAGCCGGTTATCCGCGGTGATCCGGTAATAATCAATGATCGGCGTGATATCGCTGAAGGCGCCACGGATCGGGCTGATGCGCTCGATCATTTCATTGGTCAGCGGCTCGGTGACCGTATTGATTGCGTAGACGTTGATGGTGGAGTTGTCGAGCGAGCGGTCCAGCTTGTTGAGAAAGGCCCCGCACGCAAACAGCAGTTTGTCGGCCTTGACCGACCCTTTTGCGGTTCGCGCGGGGACTTGAGTCCCATAGTTCACCTCAAGCACAGGAGACTGCTCGAAAATCCTGCTGCCATGGATTTCAGTGAATGCCTGAGCCTGCCCCGGCAGCAGGTTCAGCGAATGGATATGCCCATTGCCCATATGCTTGAGCGCGCAGGTGTAGATATCGGACCCGACGATGCTGCGCACTTCGTAACCTTCCAGGTAAGTGATTTCTTGATCCGGATTCAGGCTCTGGAAACCCTTGGCCCAGGACTGCAACAGCTTCCCCTGGCGCTTATTGAAGCCCAGGTAACCATAACCGTGCCGAAAATCTGCCTGGATGTCATACCGCGCGATGTGTTGCTTGATCAGGCTTGCACCCAGGTCGCTGATCTCGAACATTGCCTTGAGCCCCTCGGGGCCGACGTCCTTTTCGATATTCTCCAGATCATGGCCGATGCCCGCCATCTCGTGGCCGCCGTTGCGCCCCGAACCGCCGAAGCCCAAGTAATTGGCTTCCAGCATCACCACGTTGGTGATACCCCGCTCGGCCTGCTCCAGCGCCGTGTTGATACCCGAAAAACCGCCCCTGATAATCACAACCTCTGCCTCGATATCCCCTTCGAGATCCCGATAATACAGATCGTATTTACGGGTCATGGTGTAGTACGAAGAAGGGTTTTCCAGAGACAACGACATACCAGACTACCTTTTTATTATCAGGGCCTATCACGCCTACAGTGTGTAGCGGATTTGCCTGGCTGGCATGTCCAGTATTGCCGAATTCTTGGTCAGGGCTGACAACTCAACTGCCACCGGACTCAAGCTTGCATTGCGACCGCCCGAGCAGGCAGGCGACGGCTCACCGCATAAGCGACGAGACTACCCAACCCGCAACACCCCACCACCAGGCACATCGGCCACGCGGTGCCATCAGCCAACTCGCTGACCCACACACTGGCTAGCGCGCCAGTGGCAAATTGCACCGAAATCCCCAACGCCACGCTCGCGCCGGCCCGGCGTGGAAACAGCGTCATCAGGCTGGCCATGCAATTGGCGCCGATCAACCCGGTCACACCCATGTACAGCGCCATGCAACACACGATACTCGCCAGTCCACCCCATTCGGTATAGCCGACCAGCATCAGCCCCAGCCCTGCCCCGCTGACCAGCACCGCGCCCACGCCGAGCATGCGTTGTGGCCCATAACGGCCGACCCAGCGCGCATTGATGAAGGTCACCAGGATGATGCCGAGGATGTTCAAGGCGAACAATGCGCTGAATACACGAGGCGAGGCACCGAAATACACCACGTACACGAAAGGCGAAGCGGTGATAAAGGCGAACATGCCGCCAAAGCCCAAGGCCATGCACAGGATCAGTGCCACCGCCCTGGGCTGGCGGGCAATGGCAAGGTAGGCCGCGAAAGCCGCCGCCACGGACGCGCCGCGATCCTGTATCGGCAGGCTTTCCTTAAGCGTCAGGGTAACCAGCAACAGGCACAGGCTGGACAGGATGAACAAGGTCGCGAAGATCGTGCGCCAACCCTGGATCAGCACCAGCCTGGTGCCGATCATCGGCGCGACCAGTGTCGCCATCATCGTCAACACGTGCATCCACGACAGCACTTTGGCGGCCTCCACCAGGCCGACCATGTCCCTGGCAACGGCGCGCGCCAGTACCAGCGCGCCCGCGCCACCGAGCGCCTGGAAAAAGCGCCAGGCAATCAATTGTTCGACGCTGCCGGCAAACAGGCAACCCAGGGTCGCTGCCGCGTACAGCACCAGGCTGCCAAGCAGCAGAGGGCGTCGGCCATAGCGGTCGGACAACGGGCCGTAGCACAACATGCCCAGGCACAGCCCGGCGAGAAACGCGCTGATGGTGTGTTGCACCTGCGCAGTGCTGGTCGACAGGTCCTCGGCGATTTGCGGGAAGCTGGGCAGGTAAGTGTCAATCGAAAACGGCCCGAAGGCCGTCAATGATGAGAGCAATACAATCAGGCGTGCCCGCGGGTTCATCGACCGGAAATCGCGAGTCTGTGAAGAAACTCGATGACCAGGCGGTTGAGGCCCGCGCCCTGGTCGTCGTGCACATAATGGCTGGCGTCCGCGACTTCGGCGGTGCGCACCTGCGCATTGCAGTCGCGCATGGCTTGCAGGGTCGCCGCCGGCAGAAAGTCCGAGCGCAGGACATGCAGGTTCAGGCCTGCTCGAGTGGTGAAGAAACTGCTGGCTGAGTGCATAGCTTCGCTCCGCTAATCTGCGTAGGAGCGAGCAACCTCGCTCCTACAGTGGCATGAGGTTTGGGTCAAATCAGAAACGATCGAAGCGATACGCGCTCGGACAAGTAGATGAAGTCTATGTTTGTGGTAGTGGACATTATTATTCTCGACTGAAGGAGGTATCGACTGCTCCCACGCTATCGAGGTCGAGTATCGGCGTGCGGTTGGTGACGGTATTGTAAATTTCGGACATCAAGCTTCAAGCCGGCCCTCGGCGTTGGCGCGAAATGATGCTCGATGTCGCGGCGACGCTGTCAGGAAAGTCGATGGGGCTAAAATCGTGAGTGCTCCAGACGAAATAGTCTTGGGAAACGCAACGCCAGAATAAAGCGGCCAAGAACCGCTCAAAAAGAGTGGCTGTCTAAAAAGGGTGCCCTCGGGAACGAGGGCACCTCCACCAAGGAGCAAAAGTGGAAACTATTCCAGGCGCACGGATGAAACGCTCTGCCGGTTTCTAGTGCTGACTGCGTTATTTACGTCATGCTTTTCTTTGATCAAGCTAGATCTCGCAAGAAGTACAGAACGTTTGCCAGGCAAAACTCGGCGATCCGACGGTGAGCTATGGCGTGTGCAGGGATACAACTTTATCTAAACGGCGAGGAACAAAAACAGGTTACATCAGTCACCTGCCAGGTATCAAAATGTCGTAGAAAACACCAACTGGGTGTACACATTTGTATCGTTGTTACCCAACTGCGTCCCCCCCTTCTCTGCGCTCTTGTCTGGCTGGTAGATGCCTAACAACGGCAAAACGGTCAAGTGCTGATTAACGCGCCATTCGGCATACAAGTCGATTTCATGACCATCGGTGTTACTCACGTTACGATCGATGGTGTCGTAATTAAAGTACATGGCTCCGAGGGTCAGGCTTTCCAAAGGATTGACCTTGAACGTAACATTCTGGATACGAGCGTTATTGTTGAAGGGGCCGGCATAGTTACTGGCCACTTCACCCTGGAACCATGTGCCGTAGCCACGACCCGTCCCATAAAACAAGGTGTCATAACCTTCTGAAAAGCGGCTGTAGCGATAGCTGGCGCTCGGCCTCCACGGAGCATCAGCAAAGGTCCACCCTGCTTCCAGATACCAAGCGTCCTCATTCGCCGCATTCGGTTTGTTTTGCCTGGCGTATTCACCCGACAAAAACAGGTTTTCCACGCCAGCATTACCCACTGCGCGCACGCTGTAGGTCTTCATGCCTTCACGCTCAAGCTGCAGTGGCGAAGCGTACTGTTCAGCGATTTTCGTGGTGTTGATGTACGTCAGGCCAACCGTACCGGCTGCAGCCACGTGTTCCAGCGTACCGACGTACATCTCGGTATTGGCCTGAGAGGGGTTATCGGATTTAAGCCACATCAGATCGCCACGCCAGCCCTCTTTACCGCCAATGCGCAACACGGCTGTCTTATCGAACGCTTTGCGGGCAGCCACGTAGAAAGCACCTCCACGATTGTACTGTCCGTCGCCGAGGCCGCGACCTGCACTGAAGGCATCGCCCTGAATAAGGAAGCCGTCGCCCACTGCAATATTCTGTCGACCGAATGAAAAGTCGATGCCGTCTTTGCCAAGGACTTCAACCAGGTTGCCCGAGCGCCATCCCAAATAAGCATCTTCAATCTTGGTGGTGCGCTCAGATCCATCAGTGTAGCCAGCAGCGTCCCCGTCCCCCCAAGTGGCCGAACTGACCAGTGAGAAGGCACCATAGGCCGTCCCTGCGCCTCGCAATCCCTGATCGCCGCTCACGCCGTACTTGATGTAGCCCTCTCGCCATGAGGACGCCCCCTGTGTTAACCGGCCAGAGGCTGGATAACTTTCACGACTGTGGAAAACGCCAAAAACCGCATCCAAGTTAGCATTGAGATGGGTGTCATCTCGGGAAAAAAGCTCATAAGCGCCCGCGGGAGTTGTTGCATTGAACAGTGCAGCGAGGGTACAAAAGTGAAGCAGGGAATATCGACGCATGGTTGCATTTCCATTTTTTTTATTGGGTTAAGCGATACATTAAATGGGCTATTCCTCACCTGCATTTAAATGCCGCCAGGATTCTGCAGTCGTTGGGGTAGTCAATGCGAGCTACCGATTAATAGTTGCGCAGTCTATGCTTTAAACATCTGTTGCGTTTTTTTAAATCTTCACCTCCTCGCGATATCTTGCTTGAATACCTCTCTAGCAGGCCTAACATGAGCATTATTATCTGTACAACAATCGAGTCTGACGTGCTTTTTCTGTAGAGCCTGCGCCACGTATAAGAAGGGCTAAAAATTTGAGTATGCTGACCCGACAGAAAACACCCGCCTCTACAGAGACTGATATTTAAATCTATAACCGACACCCTCAGTAGACCCTGTTCAACCCCGACAAAGTGCCTTCCGATCAAAACGCTTGGCGAGTGTCAGAAGGCACCACTGTTATAGTCGGCAGAAACAGTTCGGACACTCCTCGTCTTCGGCACCCGAACTGTTAACTTAAAGTATATAACCTATCCCAGCGAGCGCGTCGTCAGCGTTGATCAAACGAATCAACTTACGCTGAATCTTGAAAGTGTCACTGACGCGTTCAAGCTCGTAGACGATGTCCGCGCTGTAATGTTTGAGCGAGTCCTTACGGAACTCGCGCACGTTTTGCGCGCAACGGACCGTCACTTTTTCATCGCTTTCGAACAGCACACGAAAACGTGACAGGGTGCGCACGGTACGCGGCTGCGGGCTGGTGGAAATCGAATCACCTCCGGTCAGACGCTGGATTCGTAACTGACGCATGTGATGATTGTCATAGGCGTAGTTGAGGGTGTTTTCGAAGTCTTCTTCCTTGGGATTGATCGGGATAATGTAAGTACCCTTTTCGTTCCACAGGCTCAACCAGGTGTCGAATTCGCCATGGTCGAGCATGTCGCCTTCAGCCCAGATAAAAGCGGTGACTTGGTTCAGTAATTGCAGGTTCATTTACTTAGTCTCTGCCGTCATCATCTTTTTCCACTGCTGGTAAGCAGCGCGCATGCCGGTCTCGGCGCTTACGTCGCTGACCAGCCCGTCTTCGGTCGGTTTCTCACCCGGCAGGCCACGGTTCAACATGATCCACAGGTCTTCGCCAGCACTGGCGCCTTTCTGCACACGCTCCCAGGCTTCGGAATCGTCCGGAGTACCAAAGCCCATCGGACCCTGGAAGTGCTCATGCAAACGCAGGCGGTAGCGGTTGGCTATAGCAGGGCCGCCGTCCATGGTGATTACCGAGTGATGAATTTCTGTTTCTGTCACCGATATCGGTTGCAGCGCGCGGAAAAACGCCATGGAACAGGCAACGTTGGGGAACAGGTTAAGATTGAAACCCGAGCCACCGACAGCACGAACAATACGGCGCACTTGCTGCTCTTCGATACCGTCTTCGCGCAATTGCGCAGCAAGCTCCTCGAAGCGCTCCGGAATCGGTTTGTCGAGATCGGCTTCAAGATCCACCAGGTCGGGGATCATCACCATTACGCTGTGCCCGTTACCAAGGTCTTCGACGTAACCCGGCCCTTCAACGAAGTCGAACAGTTTGAGGGTTTGCTCATCAACCGATGCCAGGAATGACTTGTGCACCAGAGGGAAGTGGTAAGCGTCTGTGGTATTTTCCAGCTGGATTTTCCAGTTGCCCGGAAAGCGAAAACGGTGCTCGCCTGGGACCTTGATCGGGTAACCGGCGCCCTGCTTCATGAAAAGGTCGATCCATTTCTTGGCAGGCCCGAGGAAGTCGACCAGTGGTTCGATGTCATCCTTGAGCGTGGCAAACAGCATGCCCGCGTATTCTTCAACACGCAGGCTGACCAGAGGCAGCTCGCCCTTATCCAGGCAATCACCGTAGCTTTCAGGGCTCGGCACACCACGCAGTGAACCATCCAGCGCGTAACTCCAGCCGTGATATGGGCAGACAAAGCTGTTGGTCTTGCCCTTCTTGTGTTCGCATACCGTAGCGCCGCGATGGCGGCAGCGGTTGAGGTGCACATGGACCTGTTTCTTGCGGTCGCGCACCACGATCACCGGCTGCTTGCCGATGTAGGTGCTTTTGTAGCTGCCCGCCTCCGGGATCTCGCTGACGTGCGCGACCCAGACCCAGGTACTGTAGAAAATCTTTTCCAGTTCCATGTCAAACAGCTTGGCGTCGGTGTACAACGAGGTGTGCACGCGGTCGTGCTTGACCAAGCTTGCGGGCTCCATATCAAACCCGACAACGTTAATTAAATCGCTCACAATTAATTACCTTTCTATCGCAATGTGACGAGAGTCATTTTTAAATAACCTTAAGCCCGCACCCACAGCTCATCAACCGCCGACCGCGAGAGGTTTATTGTTTTAAAGACAACAAGCGTAAGCCCACCTGGATCAAGCTTAACGGCGGTTTAGGTAAGGCCTATATCATTTGATCCCGGAGGAGTCAGCTTTCCTGAAGCGCCCCTTGATTATCCCGTAGAGAAACAAGACAACCAGAAGTAATGGAGTGCCATTGACCCAGGCAGATTCACTGCCCGTTAGCATGCCGTAATTATCGTAGATAAGATAAACGGCAGTACTAAGACCCGCCAGTGCGATGAGTGGGCAGAGTAATGTTTTAAAATACCGTTTATCGTTGGCTTTTTTGAAGTGAACGACGACCCCCAATGTGACAAATGTCTGAAGCCCTATCAATCCAAGCGTCGACAATGCCACCGTTACGGGAAACAAAAATACAAAGGCGTCATAGCCCAGGGAGGAAGAGACGATAATGGTCAGCGCAACGAGCACGGTTACAAGAAGACTAGCATTGGCTGGAGATTTTTTCGTTTCATGAACATGTGAAAGCACATTCGGCAAGTGTCTGTCTTTGGCCAAAACTTGAACATAGCGCGTCGCAGCATTATGCAGTGACAACAAACAGCAAAAGTTGCTGGTGCAGAGCATGAGGGAAACAATCGTCGCCATCGTGCTACCCAGACGAGTCGTGAACAGATTAATGACCAACCCGCCCTTCGCTATTGCTGCCTCGTCCTTGATGGAGTCAAACCCAACCTCACCGATGATCAGCCAGATAATGATCAAGTAGGCGACGCCTACCAAAACGACCGCCAAACGAGTGGCATGCGGAATGGTTTTTGCTGGCTTCCTGGCTTCCATCGCATAAAGCGCGGCGGACTCGACACCGAGGAATGATGCCAGCGCCACCATGAGCCCAACCCCCAGCCCCGGCAACATTATTGCGTCTACCGAGATGGCTTGAACCGGGAAGGCGTTAAGACCTTTATCCAAGAATATGGAAATACCCAGTAGAAAAAGCACAAAGAACTCTGCAAGCACCAAAGGCACGAGGATCTTTGCGGCAAAATCAATATTCGCCCGACCCAGGTAACAGATCGCCCCCACATATAAGACGGTCCATGCTGCCCAGCCGATATCAATACCAAACCCTTGCAGGGTCATATTCGTGTAATACCCGGACGCCACAGCAATCGCCGTGGTAATCGCCAGATAAGAGGCTAAGGCAACCCATGCCGCCCCCGCTCCTACGCCCCGTCCAAAGATCACCGTGAGGTATTTGTAAAATGCGCCGGCCCCCGGGATCGCCCGGATTAATTCGCCATACCCTATCGAGAAAAAAATCATCAGAATTCCTGCCAGCAGGAATGCTCCGGCAAGGCCAGCGCCATTACCGTGCTCAAAAGCAATAGGGGCTGCGGTGAGAACCGCCCCTAACGGTCCTGCGGCTGCAATCACCAATAACGCGATTTTATAAGCACTTAGATTACCTTCTAATTGCTGGCCGCCTGCAGGCACATCTGCAGATAGGGGCTCGGATAGCTCTGTCATCCCAATTCTCCACTCTAATTATTTTATGAATAACGGAAATAAATCGATGCAGCAGCATCCTTGCGGACCAACGCGAGCGCTCCTCAAGCGCAAGCAATACCTGCGCGCTGCCCCTGAAAACCGCAGCCTGGCTATTCTTTATATCGCTCTCCACTCGTTGCCAAGTTCACCAAACGCTTATCTTGCCAAAAGGCGGGTACTCAGGAACTTGTCTTCGATGACACGATTCATGACGCCTATTCAATGAGGCATCAATGTGCAGTGTATATTCCTGGCCGTGGCAATCGGATTGAATCTGGTTCAAGCGTATCCTTCTAATTGTCGGCGCGATGTAGATTGCGCATCACATGTCGCCGGCTTCATAGCGGTGTACGGCCTACCGGTATCCTTGCAGTACTTCGCCGCGGAAACGATGACACCGTAAGCGACATTCGTTGTACAGATTGCAACGCTGCAACCTTTTGGGTGACATCCCTGATCAGGTCCTTGGTCGCCCGAGAAGGAACTGAGTCACTTTTTGCTTGCACCGCCTGCTGATTGCACCGCCTGACCCGCGTGCTTGCTGCGCTCGATGACGAACGCTGATTTATTCAAAGGAACGCACCAGCAATGGCACACAGACGTGCATCGTCACCCTTTGCTCCGATGAGTTGCAGGCCGGTTTTAATGGAGGAACCCGGATAGGGAATTGGCACACTCAATGCAGGGTGCCCGCTCAAGTTGAACGGCCTGAGGAAGCGCGTCAGATCGATCACCGATTCACCCTTGCACACATCGACCAATAGCGGTGGCAGACGAGGCAAACTCGGAAGGACGAGTGTATCGAAGCGTTCCAGCAAATGGTCTACCTGTTCGCTGAATGCCATGCGCACCGCATTCGCTGCTTGTACGGCCACGGAATCAGTGTCGGCCGCACGCAGTAACCTCGCCTCAATATCGGCACCCAGTAAAGCCTGGCCGGTGTAATGACTATAAGCAGCCCACGTTTCAGCATTAATGACGGTCAATGCAGCTTCGAATGCCTGATCAAGAAGCGGCAGCGTGACGACTTCCCAGGCCCAGCCGCGACGATTCATCTCGTTCCGTATGGCTTGCTCAATCGCAGGATCGCAAGAGACATTGACTAAACCTACCCGAAATTTCCCGAGAGGCTTATGCGCCGAGAAAGTTGAGTCCATTGAAGTCATCGCGGCCACGAGCGTCTCGAGATCACGAGCCATGGGTCCTACAACATCAAGAGAACTGGAGGCCGGATACACACCGTGACGACTCAAACGACCGAACGATGGCTTGAGACCCAAGACCCCACAGCAAGCAGCCGGCATGCGCACAGAACCTCCTGTATCAGTACCCAATGCCACATCCACATTTCCCTGAGCAACGATGACCGCTGAGCCACTGGAAGAGCCACCAGGTATCCGATCTGGTGCCTGTGGATTAACTGGCGTTCCAGCCCACTCGTTGATACCGGTCACACCGAAAGCCAGCTCATGCAGCACAGTCTTGCCAATGATTTGCCAACCATCGTCGAGAAGCGCCTTCACAACAGTTGCATGGTTTTGGGCTGGCGGGGCGTGTTCGAAAGCACGACTCCCACACCGTGTTGGCCAACCTGCCACATCCAAAGAATCCTTGATGGCGACCGTCCGACCTGGCCCCCCGATGCAACCTTCAATGACCAGCGGGCTCACAGTGACGCCCCCTGGACATTCTCGAGACGAAAGGCATCAACGCGTTCAGTTGAAAAAGAGGAGATGCGCCAGGCGTCTGCCTCCCAGAGAAATTCCACGCTGAGGGCGGCGACAATTGATCCTGATTGGCCAGACTCGTAGCGACTGAGTTGCTGCATTATCCATCGGCCTTTGGCTTGAAAACCATCGACAGATATCTGCTCACCGGAAAGAAAGTGCATATTTGACAGAAAGTGTGGAGCCGGCGGCAGGTAACTCATGAGCATCGCCACTATCGCTTTGCGTCCGCCTACACGACCAAACTTAAGGGCATACCGAGAACCGACCCCCTGCCAAACTGCGTCCTGGCAGAACAATTGGCCCAGCTCGCTTTCACGTGTTTCAGGCCCGGGAACGTCGCACAAAAACATATACCGATTCAGTAAATGGCGAACCGCAGATTCGGCCTCAAGTACCCGAATACGCTCTTCCAGCAGGGAAATGTCAGAAATGGGGGAAATCATGAAAAGGCTCCTGTCGAATCTGCAAAAACAAGACAAGGAAATTACTGACATAGAAATCGGGCCACAATCACAGCAACCAGGGATCATGTTGCTTTTTAGGCAATGATGTTGATCGGTGCTTGACCGGAATAGCCGCTATACCCTGCTAGCGCAAGCGTTGTCATTACCACAACAAGTGTCGCCTCGAATGTCATCGAGTTCAAAAAAACGAACTGTAGGATAAGCGTGGTCTGTTACCTAGTTTAGCTTGAGCGCCAGAACTCATGCCGAATGCTCCAAGGCTGATTTGGAGCAGTTAAGCGCCGAAAAAAGCGCATAACCGTCATGGCTCACCCGATTATTCGAAGGCCCTGCGATTTGGACCGTTCGATTCAGAATGACAACGGCGTTGAAGGTTAGAGCGCAACCGGTCAGATCACGTCCCCGCTGAGAAAGGTTCGTATCAGCGGCAAGAGCAGTATTTCAAAATGAGCATCAACGACTATGCACAACTTACCAAATATTGATTTCATTTACCTCTCCGAACCGGACATGATTCAGGCGGGCGTCACCAATATGGCAGCCTGCGTTGACACGATGGAAGAAATGTTTTCCCTGATGTACCACGGCGACTACAGGATGGCAGGTCCCAATAACAACTCCCACGGATCTGTGGTGGTATTTCCCGAAGACTCACCTTTTCCGGACATGCCCAAACCTACCCCCGATCGACGCTTCATGGCGATGCCTGCGTACCTTGGCGGTCAATTTCGAACAGCCGGGATGAAATGGTACGGATCCAACATCGCGAATAGAGAGAAGGGCCTCCCTCGCTCCATCCTTCTGTTCGTACTCAACGATGCCGATACGGGCGCTCCTCTGGCAATCATGTCAGCGAATCTTCTTTCTGCTTATCGAACAGGCGCCGTGCCTGGCGTAGGCGCCCGCCATCTGGCCAAAAAGAATTCGAAGGTGGTTGGCATCCTGGGTCCAGGTGTGATGGCGAAGACCTCACTTTCGGCATTCGTTGCCGAATGTCCTGAGATTGACACAGTTAAAGTCAAAGGACGCGGCCAAAAAAATATCGATGCGTTTACATCGTGGGTTCGTGAGACTTTTCCGCAGATTGTCAACATTCATGTGGTTGACACCAACGAAGCTGTGGTACGCGACTGTGACATCGTCACATTCTGCAATTCCGGAGCAATTGGCGATGCCTCTGCCTATCCTGTGGTGAAGCGTGAATGGTTAAGCCCTGGTACGTTTCTGTCCATGCCCGCCTTGACGAGTATCGATGAAGGCATGCAGTCACCCGACATCCGCAAGGTTCTGGACAATCCTTCTCTCTACCAGGCATGGCATGAAGAAAATCCCAAGCCAGTGCACAACATCGTGCCAGTAGTGGGCATCCAATTCCTGGATCTGATAGACGAAGGAAAAATGTCACCTGACCAGCTCGAGGATCTGGGCAAGATTGTTGTCGGTGAAGCACCTGGCCGCAAAAACGACGATGAAATCATCATCATGTCCGTCGGCGGTATGCCGGTAGAAGACGTTGCGTGGGGCACCGTGATTTATCGCAATGCCTGCGAAAAAGGCATAGGCGTCAAACTTAATCTCTGGGAAACCCCAACGCTAAGTTGATCCCGCACGGCCACCGCGCCTTCTGAGTTTTCATTGAATACCGGACACTCCACATGAAAGAAGTTATCGACGTTATTAAAGTTAAAACCGGATCCAAGTTTGAGGAGCTGGGTAGCTATTCGCGCCTCATCGCCGTCGGCGATCTGATTTTCGTATCCAATACCGCCGGCCGCAATCCCGCCACAAAGGAAATGCCCGAAGACCCGGCTGAGCAGACCCTTCAAGTCTTGGCCAATATAGAACATGCCCTTTCGGCCGTTGACGCTTCGCTTGGCGATATCGTTGCCGCGCGCGTGTTCATACCGTTTGCGAAGGACATAGATATCGTAATGGCCACCTACGCAGAAAAAATGCGCGGTATTAATCCAACGCTGACGCTGACCAGCCCTCCTCTGGGATCTGAGATATACAAAGTTGAAATTGAAGTCACCGCCTATCGCGGGGTCTCAAAGGCCAATGTCAAAGAAATCACGATTACTCATAACAATACGTGACACTTAGCAGCCTCAGGGCGTAGCGATTCAGTGCACTTTCGATAACGTATACAGTATCAAGGACAAGAAACTTGGCCCCCTCTATCTCTCCCGTTCAGACTTCTGTCGTTCTTCCTGCCGCCACGACAGTGGTGGTGATCGGAGGGGGCATTATCGGACTCACTGCGGCATTGTCGCTGGCAGAACGTGGCATCCCCGTCACAGTACTTGAAAAGGGCCGAATTGCTGGCGAACAATCCTCGCGAAATCTGGGGTGGATCAGGAAAATGGGGCGGGCCAAACTGGACCTCCCTCTTTCAATCGCCGCAGAAAAACTATGGAGCACCATGGCACAACGGCTCAATGCCGATGTTGGCTACAGACAGACGGGTATTTTGTATACCGCCAGCTCAGCCGGGGAAATGGCTTCACATCAAGAATGGTTGAACTCAGTCGCTGATGCCTCGCTCGACTCACGCCTGGTCACGGCGAGAGAAATCGTTGATATTTCTCCAGGGTGCACCGTCGATTGGGCAGGCGGAATTTACACAGCCTCTGATGGCCGAGCAGAACCTACTCTTGCCAGCAGTGCCATCGCACGGGCGGCTATCGCTAAAGGCGTTATCATCGTGGAGAACTGCGCGGTGCGAACGCTATCCATGTCGGCAGGCAGAGTAAGCGGTGTTGTAACCGAGCGGGGGGAAGTGCGTTGCGATAACGTAATCCTTTCCGGCGGCATGTGGTCAAGACGCTTCCTGGCTACCTGCGGTGTTCCCCTGTTGACGTTACCGGTAGTCGCCTCAGTCCTTCGAACGGCTCCTCTGACGATAGAGGGCATGACTGAAGTCGCAGTAGGCACTCCAGATATCTCTTTTCGCAAACACCAGGACGGCGGATACATCATCACGAACCGGGGAGCTTTCATGGTGCCGATCGTACCTGACAGCTTGCTGATCGGGCATCACTACTTTTCCACACTGCGTTCCCAATGGAAAAACATGAATCTTTCCCTGGGACGAGATTTCATGACAGAACTGGCCCTGTCGCGACGCAATTCTGACCAAGGTACCTCTGCTTTCGAGCAGAGACGGACAATAGACCCAAAGGTCAATCACGGACTGAATCGGGCTGCATTACGCAATCTCACTGAAGCTTGGCCCGCTTTTAAAAAAGCCACCATAGAGCTCGAATGGGCTGGCATGATCGATGTAACGCCGGACGGCCTCCCAGTGATATCCCCCGTGGATAAAATCCCGGGCTTGACGCTTGCTTCCGGATTCTCAGGGCATGGTTTTGGCACCTCTCCAGCAGCCGGACAACTGGTCGCTGATCTCGTCACTGGCGACACACCCATAGTTAATCCCGCACCGTATCACCTCAAGCGCCAGCACAGCTGATCAAGCCAGGAAATCAGGGGTACCTCCGCAATCAAGAGCTCCATAGAACGTTAAACGTGCAACCTGGAACCGCAAATTTCGGCGCAGACAGAAACGCCCCTTAGATCAAAAAGCTATAAAAGTATTGTAGGTCACTGACCAAAAAAACTAGCCCGCAGTATTGCTTCCCGGCATTCACTAGCATAGATTCGTCAGCATAATAAAAAACTTGATGATGCGAACCGTGCGAGGCACCCATGATGAATTCCCAAACTGAGCTTCAAGATCAACGCTTCAAGTATCTGTATTTGAGCTCCAGACTGGGAACCATGCGCGCGGCGGCCGAAGAGCTGGAGCTCGCCGTCTCCTCCATCAGTCGACAGATTGCGAAACTGGAGTCCGATCTAGGTATTCAGCTCATACAAGAAGGTACTCACAGGATCTGCCTGACCGCCGCTGGTCAGGCTGCAGTTGATTATTATGTTGAGCGTATGGGTCATCACAATCAACTTTTGAAAAAACTTGGCCAACTCAAAGAAGGATATTTAAATAGAACCAGCATTGCGGTGGGCGAAGGATTACTCAGTACTCAGGCCATAGGTGAGCTTTATCAATTTTTCAAAGCTAACCGACAATCGCACACTGAGCTGTTGATTGCGCCCTCTCACGAAGTTGAGCGAATGGTCGCTGAAGACGAAGCAGACATAGGATTGGTGTTTTCCCCGACCAAGACCACCAACATCAATAGGCTCCATTCTTTCGATCAACCCATGAGAGCTATTGTCCACCCCGACCATCCGCTGGCGGGCAGATCGATACTCAGTCTTCAAGACCTGGCTGAGGAAGATATTGTTCTACCCCCGCCTGAGTACCGGATCAGAGGAATTATTGATCAGTTGCAAAGTGAAAGCAGCGCTCACTTCCAGCCTTACATTACTTCAAACTCACTGAAGATAATGTTGGACCTCACGCGCAATGGCATAGCCTCGACAATACTCAGTGACTTTCCCGTCATTGATGAGTTATGCAACGGTACATTAAAAGCTATTCCTATCGATTATCACGCATTGAATGTAACACAAGTACAAATTATTTCGCGCCAATCCAGGAAGCTGTCCCCTCTTTCGCGTGATTTGGTGCATTACTTGGCAATGGCGATAAACGCACAGATTCGGCGCATCCGTGACTGCACCAGCAGAAATCCCAATAAGATTTTCTTGGTTCGGAAAAATGCCATAGCTACGGCAGTTGACTAGCCTCTTTTTTCTGAGCGATGTTTTCCATGATTCTCCATATGATGGATTTAGCGTCTTGAACTATTCGCTCATAATTCTGCGCATCCGGCCAATCCACCATGTAAAGCACCATAATGCCATCGATGTGTAACAGCACCTGGGTTGCGACCCGCTTGATGGTCTCACGCGATGCATCAGGGTAAACCCTGGTAAGGATTGTCGAAAATTTTCGCCTATTGACTCTGTACAGTTTACGCTGAAAAAGGCGCGCCTCTACATCCCGGAGTGCCATCCCCCAGAGCTCGACGAAGATAGCTGTAACATCCAGTCGCATGAGATCGCTAAACAAATAATCCAACACAGCACACATCTGTTGTTCGGGACTATTATAGGACTCCATCATGATGAGTTTATAATTTTTCAGATAGTCATTTACGGTATACCTGACCATCTCCAAAAATAGTTGATCTTTGGTCGGAAAAAAATATTGAAGATGACTCAGCGACATATCGACTTTTTTAGCCACGCTTCTCATACTGAATCCAGCATTTCCCGAGTCGAGAAATACCATCCTTGCCTCGACCAAAATAGCCGTACGTTTCTCTTCAGTCTTTTGATTGTTTTTAGCAACCCTCATTGAGAATTTCCTTTTTACCTAAAAATTGCAGAAATTATACAACACTCTTAATTCGCCTTAAAGACCATACTTGCTTGTATTCCATACAGGCTAGATATACCTGCCCGGTCAGATGCACTTCTGTTTTACCCGATATCGTCATCGTCTCAGCTTAGTGCAGTCGTGGTCCACGACCTAGGGCACGATCAGCAAAAACCAATCCGCCCTAAACGCAAGTGAGACATTGGACGCACCACCTGGATGATTCGCCTTTGTTGCAGCAAGGGCAACAATAGGTACCTCTGCTGTCATTGTCCAACTCGTGACGGTGCGGGATATTAATTTCCTTTATATTCCGCTAGTACGATAGCGGCCCCTGAAACAATAACAATGGGCATTCGATCATGACATTGGCAAATAACTACGAACACCTCACCGCTGGGGCTAAATCCAAGATAGGCAAACGTACCCAAATCTTCATTAATGGTGAGTTCAGGGACCCGCATTCAGAAAAATACTTTTCTATCGCCGATCCTAGTAACGGTCTTGAATTAGGTCAAATCGCACAGGCAGACCAATTTGACGTCGACCTGGCAGTGGCCGCTGCACGCAAGGCATTTGAAGACAGCGCCTGGTCCAGAATGAGACCCTATCAACGTGAAGCTTTGATGCTGCGGCTCGCTGATCTGATTGCGGAAAATGCTCAGGAGCTTTCTGAACTCGAGACGCTCAGCAGTGGCCGCCTTATTCGAAACACTCGCGCATTCGATGCGGACCTGTCGGTTTATACGCTGCGTTATATGGCCGGGTGGTCCACCAAAATCTCTGGAAAAACCCTGGATCTGTCCGTTCCTTACCTGCCGGATCAAAAATTCTTTGGTTTCACAAAACGATCGCCACTGGGTGTCGTCGCAGCAATTACCCCGTGGAACGTTCCGCTTTGCCAAGCGGTCTGGAAATTGGCACCTGTTCTTGCAACGGGGTGCACTGTTGTTCTCAAGCCCGCTGAGCAAACCCCTTTCACTACTTTGCGCCTGGCGGAGCTGTGTAATGAAGCTGGCATTCCACCTGGAGTTGTCAATGTCATTACCGGCCTAGGTCATGAAGTAGGTGCGGCGCTTGTTGAGCACCCTGGCGTGGACAAGATAAGTTTTACAGGCTCGACTGAGACAGGGAAACGAATCGCCGCAATAGCAGCGCCCCTGATGAAAAAATACACGCTTGAACTCGGCGGTAAGTCACCGGTCGTCATCGCCGAAGATGCCGATCTGAACATCGCTATTCCCGGCGCTGCCTGGGCTATTTTCGGCAATCATGGTCAAAACTGCTGCGCAGGTTCTCGGCTGTACGTCCACGAACGCCACTACGCCGAAGTCACTGCGGGAGTCGCTGAAATCGCACGGACCATCAAAATTGGCCCGGGTCTGGATTTAAGTTCGCAGATGGGTCCACTCGTTCATCACGCCCACCGCGACAAGGTGATGAGCATGATCCACCAGGGCCTTGAGTCCGGTGCAGAATTACTGTGTGGGGGCGAAACGATCAACAGCCCTGGCGCTTATATTCAGCCTACCATTTTGACCGACCTTACAAACAACAGCATCACATCCCAAAAGGAGATTTTTGGGCCGGTGCTAACAGCCTTTTCCTTCAAGGACGACCGTGAGGTTATCCAGCGCGCCAATGCGACCTCATTTGGTTTGGGGGCCAGTATCTGGACCAAAAACGTTGATCGGATCACGAGCTTCTTCGGCGGCGTGAAGGCAGGCACTATCTGGATCAATAACCACAATGTGCTGGATCTCAGTCTCCCCTTCGGCGGCATGAAGGATTCAGGCGCAGGTCATGAATTGGGTGAAGAAGGCTTACTCGCTCACACGTCACTCAAGGCCGGTGTTATGCGTGTTTTTGATCAGTCTGAATGAAGATTGGCGAGCTTTTTTAAACCATCAATATGAATTGTCTTCCCGCGTGCGTACAGGTATTACCCGATGAATGAACTCCTAAACGTAGTCGTGCTTAAACGAGTGCTGCAAGGTGATGATGTGGTCGTCATCGAGCTGGCGCGGGCAGACCGCGGCAATTTACCGACCTTTGAGGCCGGTGCCCATATTGATGTGCACCTACCCTCAAATGTGATCCGCCAATATTCGTTGTGCGGCGATCCCGCTGACGCAGGCATTTATCGCCTTGGGGTATTGAGAGATCCTCAATCCAGGGGTGGGTCCATTGCAGTCCATCAGGAATTACTTGAAGGCGTAAAGGTAAACATAAGCCTGCCTCGTAACCATTTCCCGCTGGACTTGAATGCCGAACGTTCAATCCTGCTCGGAGGGGGTATTGGCATCACACCGATGCTGGCCATGGCCTATGCGCTTGAAGCCAGGGGAAAGGCGTTTGAGATGCATTATTGCGCACGCTCACGTAGCCGAAGTGCGTTTCTTGAAGAGTTGGAGCTCTCCGGATTTTCCCAAGCTGTCCAGCTGCACTTCGACGATGAACCTGAAAGCCAACTGGACCTCAAACGCGTATTAGGAGGCAGCCAGGACACGGCTCACATCTATACATGTGGACCGGGAGGTTTTATGAAGTGGGTTATCAATAATGCTCTCGAACTCGGCTACCCTGATGCACACATTCACCGCGAATACTTTCAGGCCGACATTGATACCAATGGGTCTGGTTTTGAGGTTGTGGCGGCGCGCAGCGGTAAAACCGTCAATGTCATGACCGGGCAGACCATTTATCAAGCACTGGCTGAAGTAGGTATTGATATCGAAATATCCTGCGAGCAGGGTGTTTGTGGCACATGCCTCTGTGATGTTTTAGAGGGTGAACCAGACCATCGCGATGTGTATCTCACTGCTGATGAAAAAGCGGCGAACGATACGATATTGGTATGCTGTTCACGATCAAAGTCTCCACGATTGGTGCTGGACATATAACGTCAAAAGCGGTGCATCGCCGGCGTCATTTGCCTTGGCCGTCCTCAGCAATGTGATGACACACAGGCTATGGCGCAGGGATTGTCATGCGTTGCCGCTCAAGCAAACCCATTGAGCCCACCGGGATTTTTCTTGCCGTATCGGCGGTTCAAATCCCCCTGTCTACACATGACTACTGCTTTGCGCCGGTTAGTGTTGGCGCTAGCCATTCGGCAGTTTCAATCCAGCGCTGCCTGACAACGTGCAGCTGAGAATTTTATGCTTAAGAATAACCTTCAGGGTTTATGGAAATATCGAGTGCCGTTGTTGGGCATATTCAGTATCGCGACTGCTCTTGTGCTGGCTTTTGCCTGGGCAGGAGGATTCTTAGGCACCGGCGTTACCACAAAAGAGTTTCTGGGTGACTCCCTGGATAATTTTCCACCAGGCTATCGACGGGCCCACGGTAAGGGTATGTGTTTCAGTGGGACTTTTCATGCGAGCGGCGAGGCCGTCCCTCTGTCGACCTCACGTATTTTTCTACCGGCCAACATCCCAGCCGTCGGGCGTTTTTCAATCGGCACCGTGGACCCGCATGCGGCGGACAATTCGACGGCGACCGTCAGCATGGCACTCATGCTGGTAGGCGACGACAAGTCACAGTGGCGAATGAAGCTCAACAACGAACCCTACTTCGCGACTCGGGATGCCGAGGGTTTCCTGGCGCAGGTCGAGGCCTTTGAACCGGTGGCTGCCACTGGACAACCAGCCCCGGACAAGGTGGCCGCGTTTTTTCAAAAATATCCAGAGGCTCGCAAGTCTGTAGAGCGAGAGGCGAACGCGACTTGGCCGGCCAGTTTTGCAGGAACCGAATATAATTCCATCAACGCCTTCGTACTCATTGCAGCGGATGGAAAGCGTCAACCTGTGCGCTGGTCCATGCGCCCTCATGCGGCGGTAGAGATGTTGAGCAAAGAGGCTCATGCGCAAGCCAGTCATGACTTCCTGTTTGATGAAATAACTCAGCGTGTGGGTGTAGCACCCTTGTACTGGGATCTGGTATTCCAACTGGCCGAGGCGGGAGATCCGGTGAACGACCCTTCTCAACCATGGCCGAGCAACCGCAAGGAGGTAATCGCTGGGACGTTAGAGGTCAACCAGGTGGTAGAGCAAACTCATGGGGCATGTCGTGACATTAACTTTGACCCGACGCTTGTACCTTCAGGAATAGCGCTTTCAGACGATCCGGTGCTTGCAGCCCGTGCGGGTATTTACTCCCAGTCCTATAACGCCCGATTACGAGAAATAGGTTTTGGTAAAGCCACTGACGCGGTTGGCAAAAAGGAAATCAAATAATGCATACCCAGCAGAAGCACACCGGTGTGCAAAGTTTCAACTTCGCGGCACGGCTTCTCCATTGGCTCATGGCTGTCCTTATCCTGGCTATGCTATTTATAGGTGTAGGCATGATGTCTTCTCTGAGCCTGCGTCCCTGGCTCATTGATCTTCATAGGCCTCTGGGAATCGCCATTCTTCTTTTGGCTATCCTGCGTCTAGGCAATCGGCTTTTAAGCACCACGCCGCCATTGCCTGCCAGCGTACCGTACTGGCAGGCAATGGCGGCGCATGTTTCGCATCTATTGCTCTACTTGCTGATGCTCTGCCTGCCACTGCTCGGTTGGGCCACGCTCTCTGCCGGAAATTGGCCTGTCACCATGTTCGCGGGCTGGAACCTTCCACCCATTGCTCCTGTCAGCTCCGCGCTTTACGCTTGGTTTCGGGCCGCACATGGGTTATTCGCCTGGGTTCTGTTTCTGCTTGTGTTAGGACATCTTTGCGCAGCGCTGATACATGCTTGGATATACCGCGACGGCGTCTTTTCCAGCATCACGCGTAAGGCTCGTGGTAAATAAATGACGCACATCAACATGGCCACGATCGATCTGAATCTTCTCAGGACTTTTGTGGCTATTTGGGAATACCGCAGCCTGACAATCGCGGCCGAACGCCTACACCTCAGCCAGCCCGCCGTCAGTCACGCACTGCGTCGACTACGCGATGTGTTTGACGATCCGCTGTTCGTACGAACAGCAACGTCGATGGAGCCGACTGACGCAGCTATTCGCCTGCACGGCCCCATTGAACATGCGCTGATTATTATTCAAAGCGCATTAATGATGTTTTCGAACTTTGAACCGAAAACAGCGGATCGTACTTTTCGCATCTCCATGTCGGATATGTCGCAACTTTATGTGCTACCGACGGTGATGGAAGTGCTAGCGCGCGAGGCGCCGAAAGTACGCCTGGATGTGCGTCAAATGCCTATAGAGCAACTGGCTATGGCATTGCGCAAAGGTGATATAGATATCGCGATAGGCTATCTGGTAGAGCTTGGTGAAGAGTGCATCCACGAAAACTTGCTAGACGACGAATTCATTTGTCTGTTGCGCGACGGCCATCCTTTTCAGGAAGATGAATTGAGCGTTCAGGACATACTCGCCCTGCGCTATGTTGACGTTTCGAGCAATATTACCGGCCATGGCGTAACCGCCGATGCAGCATTCGGAAAGGCCGGCATTGCGCGCGAAATCGCTCTGAAAGTGCCTAACTTCACGATTGCCCCGAAAATCGTTGCCAACACTGATCTGGCATTGATTCTGCCGCGTGCCATTGCCATGCAGCTAAACCACGACCAGCGCTATCGGCTGCTGAGTCTGCCCATCGAATTGCCACCTATCTCGGTGGGACTTTATTGCCATAGCCGTTTCCTATCGGATGCCGGGATAACCTGGCTGCGCCGGTTAATCATTAGTCTGTTTGCCTCCGGCAGCCATACTGGAGTTCATATGAAATGAGGCGTGCGAGCATTCTTTATAAACCCTGTAACCCACGAATGGGGAACTGCAATTATTCAGGATGCCGACGTCTGTACGTTGACGGCTGCAGCCCGCCCCAGACGGTGAAAGTTTCTCCCAAAGTAAATCAGACTCTCCCCCTCTTCACGGACCTGAATTTGGTTAATTTCTACAAATAATACCGAATGCGATCCGACTTCCTTGATATCTACTATGTTTCCTTCGAGGCTTGCTAGGGCGTCGTTCAACACCGGTAGGCCCGAGGAGCCTGTCCGCCAATCCTGGCCGGCAAAACGTTCAGCAGGCGGCAGGTCGGTCATACCAGCAAACTTTCGCGCAACACCCTCCAGATCACCGGTCAGTATATTTACGCACAACGCCCTGTTGCCCAGCAACGCTTCATGAATTGAACTGTTACGGTTGATGCAAACCAATAATGTTGGGGGCGTATCAGTGACCGAACAGACCGCACTCGCAGTTAATCCGAAGCGACCATGGGGGCCATCGGTAGTAATGATATTCACCGCCGCAGACAACAATGACAGCGCTTGCCGGAAATTTTGTTTTGATTGATCGCTAACCATAACCTTCACCTGTTAATTATTGACTTGGTGAATCCATGTTGAGAGGGATTGTTCATTCGGTCAAATTCGCTTTACTCATACGCACTATTGACAGCAGGAATAGCCATCGCACTTAAACGCCCTCCCCTTTAGAGGCGCATGGCACGACAGTTAATTCCCACGGATTATTTACCTTATTCATATTTCGAATTTGATTTTTTCTTATCAGCCCACGCATTCTGAACGTGTATGCAATCACCCTAGCCAGAGAACAATAAACATGAACAGCAAAAACAATTTCGATTATCGTGACACACGTAAAGGCGCTCCAATCAGCATCAAGGCGGTTTCCCTGGATGATGTGATTGCGGAGATTGCCGAGCGTCGCAGCGAGTTTAACCAACGCTCCCATGTCCCTTTAGACATGATCGAAAAAATGAAAGCAGTGGGTATCTTCCGCGCCAGTACTCCCAAATGTTTCGGTGGCGATGCGCTGCCTCCAGCCGAGTTCCTACGCATCGTAGAGCGGGTTTCCGAAGCCGACGGTTCGGTCGGTTGGGTGACCGCGTTCGGCTCAGCCAACATCTACCTGGCGGCACTCCCCCCGGCAACCCAAGCGTTGATTTATGCCAACGGGCCAGACCAGGTCTATGCTGGCGGCCTTTACCCTCTACAACCCGCCAAAGAGACTGAAAATGGCTGGGAAGTCAGCGGGCACTGGCGGTTTGCTAGTGGGTGCAAAGGCGCCAACTGGATTGGTGTAGGCATAGGTGGCACATCGGCCAACGGTGGAGGACCGACGGCAGGCAAACCGCTGACCGCTGTGTTCCCGGCAAGCGAAGTGCAGATCGTCGACAACTGGAATGTTGTCGGGATGCAAGCGACGGGGAGCCATGACCTCAAATTGCACCAAAAGAACATCCAACGCGAGTGGACTTTCGTGCGGGGCAGTGCCTCCACAATTGACGAGCCCCTCTATCATTACCCGTCCGTTTCCTACCAGGCGCAAGTTCACGCCGCCGTTAACCTTGGGCTGGCACGCGCAGCACTGGACTTGGTGATCGCAATGTCGGGCAGCACCAAGACTGTCACCGGTGCCCCGCGCTTGGGTGATCGAGCTTATTATCGCAGCGAACTGGGTAAGGCAGAGGCGATGCTGCGAAGCGCCCAGGCGTTTTTCTACGAATCCGCCGAAGCTGTATGGGCTTCGCTCATCGCCGGTAATGCGGTGACCCTGCAGCAGACTAACTTATTACGCCTCAGCGCCACCCATGCCGCTCATACCGGAGCGGACGTAGTCATGAAGGCTTATCGACTGGCGGGGACTGCAGCCATCTTCAATGACAATCGTCTGCAATGGATCGTACGCGACTCCATGGTGGTGACACAGCATGCTTTCCTCGGCGAAGCGACTTACGACGGCGCTGGCGCGGTGTTCGCCGGCATCGAACCGACCATTCCCTATCCTTGAGTACCATTATGCACAGCATCTTCTACCACGCTGCTGCAGCCTCTAGAACTGATTCTGCAAGAGAAATATGCAACCTTGTTAGCGCGTCTCTACCAACTGAACGAACGTCGCGTCCAGGTCGTTTGGGTTGAAGATTGTCGCCATCGGGCTGCATCGGGCCACCATCAGTCGATGTCTGCAAGTTGGTGAGTGGGCAATATCAGTTTTAATATGCGGCACACAGCTGTTTTCGCTCAAGTGTGTCATCAAGCGACCGATAAAAACTTATGCGCTGGGCCATCCGCCGCTGCTTGCGGGGAGCACATTCCACGATCTGGGAAAACCATGACAATAAGAACAATGAACATTGCTCCGCGCGCATTTCTGGGGTTCTCCCTGATAGGCGCGCTCATGTTGATTCTCGGCCTCTTCGCCTTGTCTCAGATGAGCAAGATCCGAGCAGCTGGCGACGATATCGCGATAAATGGCGTCCCTAGCTTTCAGACCCTGAATGCTCTCACGGTGACGGGCGTCCGTATGCGGGTTTTATCGCATCGGCTGTTGACTGATCGCGAACCGAATATTCAGAACAGGACCATCGAATTACTTAAGGAACAAAACCAACAACTTAACAAGTCGCAGGCAGCATACGCCAAACTGATTTCATCTCCTGTAGAGCAATCCGACTACAACGACTATATGCGGCTGATGGGTGAATATCGCAAAATTGAAACGCGCCTTGTTACCCTCAGTCGGGCTGGCGATCTGCAGGAGCTAACGCGCGTGCTGAACGCCGAATCTGCGGCTAACGCTGAGCAGATCAACGTAGCGTTGAATAAGCTTACTGACTTCAATAACGCCCAGCTGGCTATCATCAATCAATCCGCTGCTGACCAGTACAGCTCTGCGTTCAACTGGGTTGTCGGCCTCCTCATTATTGCCTCGCTACTGACTATGCTGTTTGCCTGGATGCTGACCAAGAGCATCACCCAACCGATAGCGTTGGCACTTGAAGCGGCTGAAACCATCGCCGAAGGTAATCTGACCCGACCGATAAAGGTTGATGGCACTGACGAAGCGGGCCGGTTGCTGCTCGCCATGCAAAAGATGCAAGAGAAACTGCGCGATACCTTGATGCGTATTTCCGGATCCGCAACACAACTGGCTTCCGCTGCCGAGGAGCTGAACGCAGTTACCGATGAAAGCGCCCGTGGCCTTGCGCAGCAGGACAACGAAATAGAGCAAGCTGCGACTGCAGTCAACGAAATGACCAGCGCCGTCGAAGAAGTGGCGCGTAACGCAGTGAGCACTTCCGAGGCGTCAAAAAACGCGACGGCGTCAGCAGGCGATGGCCGGGATCTGGTTCACGAAACCGTCAACGCTATCGAACGCATGAGCGGGGATGTGCAAAGCACCGCCGATCTGATTGGTAATCTTGCGGAAGAGTCCCGCGACATCGGCAAGGTTCTGGACGTGATTCGTGGCTTGGCGGATCAGACCAACCTGCTGGCGCTGAACGCAGCTATCGAAGCGGCCAGGGCCGGTGAAGCCGGTCGCGGCTTCGCGGTTGTCGCCGATGAAGTACGCGCTTTGGCCCATCGCACCCAACAGTCCACCAGCGAAATTGAACGCATGGTTGGCAGCATTCAAGGCGGTACCCAAAAAGCAGTCAGTTCAATGCGTAACAGCACTGACCGTGCTGAATCTACCCTGAACATCGCGAAAGGCGCAGGCCTGGCGTTGGAAACCATCAACACCGCAGTGATCGAGATCAACGAGCGTAACCTGGTCATCGCCGCCGCTGCGGAAGAACAGGCTGCAGTCGCCCGTGAAGTGGACCGCAACTTGGTCAACATCCGGGACCTGTCGACGCAATCTTCCAACGGCGCCGCCCAGACGAGCGCCGCCAGCGGCGAGTTGACCCGCCTGGCGGTAGACCTGAACAGCATGGTGTCGAGGTTTCGCTTGTAAGAGGTATTGGGGGCCATCTGTTGGAGCAGGCTTGCCCGCGAGAGCGATGACGCGGTTTGCCTGATATACCAAGGCGCCTAGTTCGCAGGCAAGTCTGGCTCTCACGGAGTTCAATTTGAACCCTGATTCCGTCCACACAGTTACGGCCATTGGCGCTAAGTGTTCCGTTGGCGTGCGGGCCAACATGGCCACCCTCTCAGCTTTCCCATCGCTGGTGCGCAAGGTGACAGCGTCTGTCGATACATCCAGCGCACCAGGCTCGAACGCAGCGTGATCGATTTGGCCAACCCGTTTCTGCGAACTGAGTCGCTTACCTTGATCGCTTAAAAATAATGTTTCAGAAATCCCGCTCATTTTCAGCCGCTTTTTGAAAAAAACACTTTGAACTGAAGCCTAAAACACTTACGTGCGCATGCCTTGCGCGGAGCGCTGGCGATGATGCCTGGCCCCTAAGAAAATTACGGCTTGACCTTGCCTCTGGGTTCTCGTTAACTTCTCGCTACCTCCTACCTTCCGATAGGAAGCCAATCATGAGTTTGTTATGGAAAAGAGTCATTTCGGCAATCCTTCACTAAAGTTTGCCATTGCCTTGGGCGCCATCGCCGCACTGGGGCCCTCAGCCGTCGATATGTATTTGCCAAGCCTGCCCGAAATGGCGGTTGATTATTCGACCAGTGTTGCCAGCATTCAGCTGACGCTCACGGTCTTTTTGTTGGCAATGGGGCTTGGGCAATTGCTGTTCGGGCCGGTAGTTGACGCCTTTGGCCGTCGACGTCCACTGATAGCAGGCTTGTTGCTGTTCAGTTTGAGTGCGCTGGCTGCAGGAGCGGCACCAACCCTTGAGTGGCTACTCGTGGCACGATTTGCCCAAGGGATAGGCAGTGCTTTGACGTTGGTAGTCATCATGAGCATGGTGCGTGACGTCACTCAGGGTGTTCAGGCAGCAAAACTTTTTGGCCTGCTGCTGACCATTCAAGGTGTTGCTCCCATCATCGCCCCGGGGTTGGGTGGTTACATTGAGACGCATTTCGGATGGCGGGCCGTCATGCTGGTACTGGCTGTTCTCGGTGCGCTGGTGGCGGTGAATTCGATGGCTGTTTTGCCTGAAACACTACCAATGCAAAAGCGCGAGCCATTGAATATGCGACTGGCGATACGCACGTATGCGCGCATCGCAAAAGACGGTCGTTTTCTAAGGCCCGCCTTAGCGCTGTCAGCAGTGTTCTTCTTTCTCTTTGCCTATGTGGGCGGCGCTACATTTGTTTATCAGAAGGAGTACGGACTGCCTGCTGCCCAGTTCGGTACGCTGTTTGGCGCAACCGGCATCGCGATTCTCATAGGGGCGGTCGTGGCGACCAGACTGGTGGGCAAGTACGGTTTGGCCCGCATGGCAACGGCTGGAGCTTTTTGCATCTTCGCAGGTTCTGTCATGGCATACGGCGCAGCAGTATCTGGTTCTAGTTTGTACTGGCTGGCTGCCGGTGTCGCGGTAGCACTGCTTGGATTGGGGATTGCAGAAACCTCACTGATGACGCTGGTGATGTCTTCGCAAACCACTGCCCTGGGTTCAACGGCTGCATTGCTCGGCGCGTTTCAGCTTGGCATCTCGGCCTTCGCCACACCGTTGACCGGTTGGGCGAGCAGCTATGGCGCCACTGCCTGGTGCGCATTCCTGATAGTCTGCGCCGTTATGGTGGGTGCGCTGACCTGGGGCAGTGTGCGCGAAGGCAGAGCCGAGCACATCACCGCGTTAAATCATTGAATTAAAAGGTCATCCCGATGAAAGTGCTGAGCCCTTCGGCAAGCAGAATCTGTGATATCGCTCTGGTGCATTTCGCTGAGCGGGGATACGACGCCTCGTCGCTCAATGAAATCGCTGTCGTGGCAGGTATGCGCAAGCCCTCGTTATACGCGCACTTCAAGAGCAAGGATGATCTGTTCAACGCCGTGCTGAATCTGGCGCTGGCGACGGAGAGGCACTATATCGAAGAGATGTTTGCAAGCGTCCCGGCGAATGATGACGAGCCTGGCAAGCTGTACACGGACAATCTTTCAAACCGCTACGAGTCTTCCGCAGCTCTGCGTTTCCTGCTGCGCACGGCATTCTTTCCGCCTTCGGAGTTAAAGGCATCGGTTGCAAGTGGCTTTGAAGCCTATCTGGATCGTCTTCGCGAACGCTTTGGCGCAAGCCTTGAGAACAGGTATCCAGCACTGTCGGCGAACGAGATTTCGATGTTTCAGGATGCTTATATCGCGGTTATCGACAGTCTTCATGTCGAGTTGATTTACTGTAGTGAAGGCACCTACTGTCGGCGTCTTACCGCTTTGTGGCGCATTCTTGGTGATTCGCTGTCTCTGGCTGTGGGGAACGTGGCGCATGAGTAACTTATCCATGCATACGTTAGACAAAAGGGCCGCCGTTCAGGTCCTCGCCGCCAGCCACCGCTTAAGTAGTTGCCAAAGGTCGGATCGGCCAGACGAGCGGAAAACCTCGTCCATGAACATTAATCGATGAACAAGCACATTCATTTTGAGCGCATTGAGCCCAGCGAAGTGGGCTTACGAGCAGCTTGTGAACATCTGACATCGCCCACTTGTAAAATCATGTTTCACGCTGAGATGCGTCACTTCCGCTAACCCCCTGTCAGCCCCCAACTGGACACTTTTTCAAGGCCCACCATGGTGCCAGTTGTGACGGTGATTCCTTCGAATAAATCGACAAGAACGGTTTGGAAGCGCGAGATTCTCTGCGTCTTATTCGGGCTGTCACTCGATGATTAGGCTTCAGTGAGTTTTTTCCGAAGAAAGCTCAAAGCATCCTTGAAAACCTGATGCCAATTCTCAGAGGGCTCGCTCACGAGCGGATGCCAAAAGAATCTGAATTCATGGCCTCCATCATCTTCTGCAAAATGCATCCAAGTTTCTGGAAGGTTTTGGGCAGCATGACATTCATGAA
>Ga0302347_1000692_pt1 | contig 48681 bp, 35 predicted proteins | sample PhyWR1_FD_202178 | JGI IMG/M metagenome (GOLD analysis project Ga0302347, IMG submission 202178) | Leaf surface microbial communities from wheat plants in UC Gill Tract Community Farm, Albany, California, United States - DLSL W.R1 (v2)... | ecosystem: Host-associated > Plants > Phyllosphere >... | reverse complement strand
ATTTTTCGCAATTCCCGGTGGCAGGGAGTCATAGCCCGTTAAGCCATAGTTCAGTGCCAGATGGCGGGCATGGTCGAAGCTGACACGCGCATCAACATCATCGCTTACGTTTTTATTTGATTTGCCGGAATGCTGATAATCATTATTCTGCTTGTTGCCGTGGTTCCCGCCGTTTGCATTGCCATGCTTGCCGCTGTTACCCTGGCCACCCCCACTATTACCGTGGTTACCGCCATTACCGTTGCCCTGACCATTACCAGGATTTGCCATTGCCGGAGCAGTAGCAAAGGTTAAAGACAACACTACTGCCAGAGCAGTAGCGGAAAAACGATGTCCAGACATGATGACGGCCTTTTGCCAGGTGAACTCAATGGAATTATCGCCTGGCGCCTGAAACTAACAATGTCCAAAACTCTTATTTGTGACTCGAATAAAAAAGCCTGTCATCGACAGGCTTTTATTTCATCAGGCATGAGCCACCGGCGTGGGATGTTCGCCTGCTTTGCGCAGCAACATTAAAAGATAAATAAACGAGACGCTGGCAATCATAATAAACAGCAGATTATCAGAATAGCTTTGCATCAGCATTGAGGTAAACGTCGGGCCAAGCAGGCTGCCGATGGTATAGCTCAGCAACAGCGCCTGGTTCATTGCCACCAGTTGATGATGCTCCACCTTCTCGCACGCCCAGGCCATCGCAACGGGATAGAGCGTAAAGCCTGCCGCCCCCAGAATAAACAGCGTGGGAGCCATGGCAGCATTGCTGAGCATTGCCAGACAACCCAGAATAACCACAAAGACCTGCACGCGCAGGACCAGTAATCGACCATAGCGATCGGCGAGTTTACCGATTGGCCATTGCCCAACGATACCCGCGCTGACCATTACCGCCATCCAGAAGCCAATTCCGGAATCGCTCACGCCCTGATGATTTAAATAGAGCGGCATTAAACCGTATAACGAACCCAGCACAATGCCTGAAATAATGCAGCCGTTCACGCCCAGACGGGCATGGCGCAGGCGTAACATCGGCCAGACCTGGGTCGCTTCCTGATGTTCGCTGCTTTGGTTCACGATACGGGTAAAAAGCAGAGGCAGAATAGCCGCCAGCACCATGCCGGTAACCCATGGCAGCACGCTCATCAGGTCGGTCGGCATCTTGCTGATCATCAGCTGGCCTAACACCGTCCCCACGTAATAGACCATCATATAGGCCGCCAGCAGACGTCCGCGATTACGGGCGGTACCACTGCACATTAGCGCACTTTCAACCACAACCCAGATCATCGCGCAGCCGACACCGGCAATAAACCGCCACGTCATCCAGCTCCAGAACCCGACCATCACGCCAAGGCCTACGCAGCCCGCGGCAAAAATCAATGACGCCAGGTAATAGCTACGATTAAAGCCAAAACGTTTAATTAATTTGCCCGTTAACAAGGTTCCCAGCAGGTTGCCGGTAAAATAAGACGAGCTAACCATCCCAACCTGCCAGGTCGGTAAGTTTTCATGGGCGAGCCAGAGCGGGACGAGCGTATTTAAAACCGCGATCGCCAGCGTCAACAAAAGCAGGCCACAGAGCAACAGCAGCACTGGCCGGGTATAGGTGGTCATGGATTAAAAACCGTGAGGAAGTAAAGATTTCGAGCGCATCATGCCACCAGCAAAAACAAAGTCAATCCATGGGTTTAGGGGGCTCGCACGATTTGTTCCCTGTCGATTTAAAAAACTTATCCTCCTTCCCGCTTCGCCCGTATGCATAATATTTATCTGATTGTTTTTATTAATTTATAAGACAAATAATTAACAGGGCTCAGTTGAAAAATTTCATGATAGAAAATAAAAAAGCCGGGAATATTTCCCCGGCTTGATATAACCAAAAAAAGCTTTAGCTGGCGATAGCCATACCAACCGTCATATGCAGACCGTAGAACACCCCACGGCCAATGAGTTCTCCCGCCAGTACCAGCACAAAGGCAAGGGATAACACCGGTAAGGCAGGCTGGTATCCTTTGAGCTGAGGAATGACCCAACATGTCAACGCGAGAGCCAGCAGGACGATACGCCAGGCCATCAGCGATCCATAATCCGGCACCAGAGCAGAAGCCTGCTGGATTGAACTATGAATAGTGGCTAACTCTGCCCCCTGCATTAACGCCACGATCGCACTGATCACCAATGCCAGCAGTGAAACGGCAGGCAGGAGTCGCATTGCCCAGCCATCAACATCCGCGACGCGCAACAGCAGGAAGCCCAGCAGCGGTCCGCCGATAAACATCGTCAGGAAGAAGCTCATCGGCGTCCAGACGCTGTACCAGGTTGGGACGGTGTCGATGGTGTTGTATACACGTACCATCATCCACACGAAGACCACGCCCAGTACCATTGTCACAACAAGCCACAACGTGCGTAAGCCTGCGGGCAGTTTTTTCATCGCTGCCAGCAACCAGCCAAGCCCGCCAATTGCAAAGAAGATCGCACCGCTGGCAATTTCATTACTCAGCGATGAAGCGCCAATGCGATTCAGCGAGTTGAAAGCCCGCATAGGAGATCCCAGATGCAGTGTCGAAGCGATAAAGCCGATGCCCATTAACACCCACAAACCAAACATGCTCAGCACCAGACGTTGCTGCTGTTCAGGCTGTAACTGTCCTTTAAGCAACGCCAGAGCGAGAACGATAAAACCGCCGGCGACGCACTGCCCAAAGACGGTGAAAATCATCAGCGGCCACTCGTGCCATCCACTTCCCATTTTACACCTCCTTCGGATTGGCCAGATAGCCGGTGGTATCACCTGTCGGACGGCTATTGGCATTCGGTTTAATAACAATACTTGGCTTGGTAAAATGCGCTCCCGGTAGCGGAGCGACCGCTGCCAGCTGGCCATGCTTCTGACGCAACTCTTCAATTGGACCAAAGTCCAGTGCGCGCAGAGGGCAAGAATCTACGCAGATTGGCTTTTTACCGTCTGCAACACGGGAATGACAGCCATCGCATTTCGTCATATGGCCTTTTGCAGCGTTGTACTGCGGGGCGCCATACGGGCACGCCATATGGCAGTAGCGACAGCCGATGCAAACATCTTCATCAACGACAACAAAACCGTCATCACGTTTGTGCATCGCGCCACTCGGGCACACTTTGGTACACGCAGGATCTTCACAATGGTTACAGGCAATCGACAGATAGTAGGCAAACACGTTCTGATTCCAGACGCCGTTGTCCTCCTGCCAGTCTCCACCCGCGTATTCGTAAATACGACGGAAGCTAACATCCGGGGTTAAGTCTTTGTAATCTTTACACGCCAGTTCGCAGGTTTTACAACCGGTGCAACGACTGGAATCAATAAAAAATCCATATTGGGTTGTCATCGGTTACTCCTTACACCTTTTCAACCTGAACGAGGTTCGTGTGGGACGGATTGCCTTTCGCCAGTGGCGACGGGCGCTGCGTAGTCAGCACGTTAATGCTGCCTGCCTGGTCGATGCGATTCGCATCAGGGCTATACCAGGCCCCTTCCCCAAGCGCGACCACTCCAGGCATCATGCGCGGCGTCACTTTCGCTTCAATATGGACCTCTCCGCGATCGTTAAAAATTCGGATACGATCGCCGTTAGCGATGCCGCGCTTGCGAGCATCCAGCGGGTTAATCCACATCTCCTGGCGACAAGAGGCTTTCAGCACGTCCACATTGCCGTAGGTGGAGTGAACGCGGGCTTTATAGTGGAACCCTGTCAGCTGTAACGGATATTTTGCAGTGAGAGGATCGTTATAGTTTTCGAAACCAGGGGTGTAGATCGGGAGTGGATCGATAACGTCGCCTTCCGGCAACTCCCAGCTGGAAGCGATCTTCGCCAGCGCTTCGGAATAAATTTCAATTTTTCCCGACGGTGTGGTCAGCGGATTCGCCTGGGGGTCCTGACGAAATTCCTTGTAGGCCACATGGTGCCCTTCGGGATCGCGCTGCTTAAACATGCCTTGCTTACGGAACGTGTCGAAATCAGGCAGTTCAGGAACCGCTTTGCGAGACTGCTCGTGCAAATAGCGCATCCATCCTTCCTGCGTGCGACCTTCTGTGAACTGCTGCTCGACGCCCAAACGTTTCGCCAGCTCAGTAGTCATGTCGTAGATGGTTTTACATTCAAACCGCGGTTTGATGACCTGGTCGGTGAAAATGACGTAGGACATGTTGCCGCAGGAGGCATCAAGGGCAAAATCCATCTGCTCAGAGGCGGTGCAGTCCGGCAACAGAATATCGGCATATTTGGCCGATGAGGTCATGTGACAGTCGATCACCACAATCATCTCGCACTTCTTGTCATCCTGAAGAATGTCATGCGTGCGGTTGATGTCGGAGTGCTGGTTGATAATGCAGTTACCTGCATAGTTCCAGATCATTTTGATGGGCACATCGAGTTTGTCTTTACCGCGCACACCGTCGCGCAGCGCCGTCATCTCCGGGCCACGCTCAATTGCGTCAGTCCACATAAACATCGAAATACTGGTCTGGACTGGATTTTCCAGCGTCGGCATGCGCTCAAAAGGCACTTCATAGGAGCCTTCGCGCGCGCCACTGTTCCCCCCATGGATGCCCACGTTACCGGTCAGAATCGAGAGCATTGAGATAGCGCGAGTCGCAATTTCACCATTGGCATGGCGCTGAGGTCCCCAGCCCTGGCTGATGTACGCAGGCTTAGCAGACCCGATTTCGCGTGCCAGCTGTACGATACGCTCGACAGGGATACCCGTAATCGTAGAAGCCCACTGTGGGGTTTTCGCTACGCCGTCACTGCCCTGTCCAAGAATGTAAGCCTTATAATGCCCATTTGCAGGCGCACTGGCGGGCAAGGTTTTCTCGTCGTAACCAACGCAGTATTTATCCAGGAATGGCTGATCAACAAGGTTCTCGGTGATCATGACCAATGCCAGCGCGTTGACCAGCGCAGCATCCGTACCCGGACGGATTGGGATCCACTCGTCTTCACGGCCAGCGCCTGTATCGGTATAGCGCGGATCAATGATGATCATTCTGGCATTCGATTTCGCGCGGGCCTGTTCCAGATAGTAGGTTACCCCGCCACCGCTCATGCGCGTTTCGCCAGGGTTATTACCAAACAGGACCACCAGCTTGCTGTTTTCGATATCTGACGGGCTGTTGCCATCGGCCCAACCGCCGTAGGTGTAATTCAGCCCCGCCGCGATCTGCGCCGAAGAGTAGTCACCATAATGGTTGAGATAACCGCCGCAGCAGTTCATCAGACGAGCAATCAGCGTTTTTCCTGGCGGCCAGGAGCGGGTCATTGTCCCGCCGAGCGTCCCGGTGCCATAGTTCAGGTAGATAGACTCGTTACCATACTCTTTAATCAGGCGCTGCATGTTGGTGGCAATCGTATCGAAAGCTTCTTCCCAACTGATACGCTCAAACTTGCCTTCACCACGTTGGCCAACACGCTTCATCGGGTACTTCAAACGATCCGGATTGTAAACGCGACGACGCATGGAGCGACCACGCAAACAGGCGCGGACCTGATGTAACCCTTCGTAGTTATCATCACCCGTGTTGTCCGTCTCAACGTACTTGATTTCACCATCGACAACATGCATACGCAGCGGGCAACGGCTGCCGCAGTTAACGGTACAGGCGCTCCACACCACTTTTTCAGCCGCAGTCTTCGGGGCAATAACGTCAGCCGCCGATGCTATACGTGAGAAGGGTAAGGTGAACGCACTGCTGGCAACGGCCAGGCCGCCAATCGCAGTCGTTTTGACTAATCCGCGACGGCTTACCTCGGCAGCCAGTAAAGCATCAGGCGCTTTGATTTTCATAAATACTCACTTTGGTTGCTCACAAAAAAGATGCGGCATAGACCGCTATATAGTTTTTTATATAGAGAAACGGTTATTCAGGCACATGATGTGCTGGGTTTCATTCAAAGGAGTATTACTACTTTAGGAGGAGCTGATATTGTTTCGAGTCAAAGCAGAGGCATAAAAAAAGCGCCCTCAGGCGCTTTTTATTTTAAAACAGATTAACCGATGTATTGCTGACCTTTCATGTAAGGACGCAGTACTTCAGGGATTTCGATACGGCCGTCAGCCTGCTGGTAGTTTTCCAGCACCGCAACCAATGTACGGCCTACAGCCAGACCAGAACCATTCAGCGTGTGAACCAAACGGGTCTTTTTATCAGCCTTGGTGCGGCAACGTGCTTGCATACGACGCGCCTGGAAATCCCCCACGTTCGAGCATGAAGAGATTTCGCGGTAAGTATTCTGCGCAGGAACCCACACTTCCAGGTCGAACGTTTTGGTTGCGCCAAAGCCCATGTCGCCTGTACACAGCGCCACTCGACGATACGGCAAGCCTAACAGCTCCAGAACTTTCTCAGCATGGCCGGTCATTTCTTCCAGCGCATCCATTGACTCTTCCGGGCGAACGATCTGAACCATCTCAACTTTGTCGAACTGGTGCATACGAATCAGACCACGCGTGTCACGGCCGTAAGAGCCGGCTTCAGAACGGAAGCATGGAGAATGCGCAGTCAGTTTGATTGGCAGGTCGTCTTCGTCGATGATTTCATCACGCACGAGGTTAGTCAGCGGGACTTCAGCCGTTGGGATCAGCGCATAGTTGCTGCTATCGGCTTCTTCGTCCAGCGGACGAGTATGGAACAGATCGCCTGCAAACTTAGGCAGCTGACCAGTGCCGTACAACGTGTCGTGGTTCACCAAGTACGGAACGTAGGTTTCGCTGTAGCCGTGCTGCTCGGTGTGGAGATCCAGCATGAATTGCGCCAGTGCGCGGTGCAGATGCGCAATTTGCCCTTTCATCACGACAAAGCGAGAGCCCGTCAATTTCACAGCGGCCGCAAAGTCCAGGCCCGCGTGCATTTCACCCAGCGTCACGTGGTCACGAACGTCGAAGTCGAATTCACGAGGCGTGCCCCAGCGTTTCACTTCAACGTTGTCGTTTTCGTCTTTGCCGACAGGAACGCTATCATCAGGTGTGTTCGGGATCGCCAGTGCAATATCACGAATTTCAGCCAAGAGAAGTTCCAGCTCAGCTTTCGCCTGATCCAGTTCTTCACCCAGTTTGTTCACTTCCAGACGCAATGGCTCAATATCTTCCCCGCGTGCTTTCGCCTGGCCAATGGATTTCGATCGAGAATTACGCTCAGCCTGCAGATTTTCAGTTTGTACCTGCAGAACTTTACGACGCTCTTCAAGAGCGCGCAGCTTATCTACATCCAGCTTAAAGCCCCGGCGTGCCAGTTTTTCAGCGACTGCGTCTGGCTCATTACGCAACAGATTGGGATCGAGCATGCTTATCCTGTGCTTATCGAATTAAATGAGGGAAATGTGACCACAGCCTGCGGCCACAGGGATACAATGCCAACATTACCGCAACGATCGCGCTAACGGTAGCGTTTTATAGGGCTATTTTGATCCTGTCCGGTAAGCCAGGCGAGCTTTTCGCCAATCTTACCTTCAAGACCTCTGTTTGTGGGGCGATAATAGCGCGTTTGTGCCATCTCCTGAGGAAAATATTCCTCGCCCGCGGCGTAGGCATTTGGCTCATCGTGTGCATAACGATATTCCTGCCCATAGCCCATCTCTTTCATGAGCTTGGTTGGCGCATTGCGCAGATGAACCGGTACGTCATAATCCGGACGCTCCCGCGCATCCGCCATCGCGGCTTTAAAGGCGGTATAGACGGCATTACTTTTTGGCGCACACGCCAGATAAACAATGGCTTGAGCGATGGCGCGCTCCCCTTCGGAAGGGCCTACTCGGGTAAAACAGTCCCAGGCTGAAAGGGCGACCTGCATGGCTCGCGGATCCGCGTTACCGACGTCCTCTGACGCTATCGCCAGACAGCGACGCGCAACATAGAGAGGATCGCCACCCGCTGTGATAATTCGTGCATACCAGTACAACGCAGCATCTGGCGCGCTACCGCGAACAGACTTATGCAGTGCAGAAATTAAATCGTAAAAACGATCGCCTTTATTATCAAAACGCGCGCTGCGTTCTCCGGCGATTTCCGTCAGCAACTCAGATTTCAGTACGCGTTTACCTGCGTCACCCAGCTCGGCCATATCAGCCATCATTTCCAGGGTGTTCAATGCCCGGCGCGCATCACCGTTTACTAACTCTGCGATCGCGCGGCGCGTATCATCAGGAAGAACAACATCCTGGCCGCCATAGCCACGTGCTTTATCTTCCATAGCCTGAGTGAGCACTCGCTCAATATCTTCCGTCGTCAACGACTTCAACAGGTAAACGCGTGCGCGCGAGAGAAGTGCAGAGTTAAGTTCAAAGGAAGGATTTTCGGTAGTTGCGCCGATAAAGAAGATAGTGCCGTCTTCAATATGCGGCAGAAATGCATCCTGCTGGCTCTTATTGAAACGATGAACTTCATCAACGAAGAGAATGGTGCGACGACCCGCATTGCGATTTTGCCGGGCACGTTCGATAGCCTCGCGGATCTCTTTCACACCGGAGGTGACGGCAGACAAACGTTCGACATCAGCATCGGCATAGCGAGCAATCACTTCAGCCAGCGTGGTCTTGCCTGTCCCCGGCGGCCCCCATAAGATCATTGAGTGCAGATGCCCGGCTTCGATAGCGCGCGGCAACGGTTTCCCGGGAGCCAGCAGATGCTGCTGACCGATGTACTGCGCTAAATTTTCTGGCCGCATACGAGCGGCCAGAGGTTGAAACGCATTCTCAGAAAAATCGAGCGAAAGATTGCCCACTCACGCCTCTTACTTATTGCGTTGATCATCCACCGTTACGCCCTGCGGCGGGGTAAAGGTGAATTTGGATGCATCAATAGCGCCATTTTGCTGTGACTTAAGCTGATAGCTACTACGCTGCTCGTCTTGTTCCACAGCGCTAAACTGATTGATTGTCCCGTTGTTGCTCACGTTAATGGTGAACTGCTTCAGGTTACCGTTACTGGTCTTCGGCGTCAGAACAAAATCATCACCGTTTTGTTTGATATTGTACTGCTGCCAGTCACTGGTCTGGTTGCGCGCAATCAGCATAAACGGCGTATTGCTCGTCGCATCCTTCAATAATGTCGCGGTAGCCTGCTCGACAAATGGATTGTAGAACCACAGGGTTTTACCATCGGAAACCAGAATGCTTTCATCTGGCTGGGTCATATGCCAGTTAAAAAGATTGGGGCGCTTAACCCATAAATCACCCTGACCTTCCTGGACTGCATTCCCGCTGCCGTCAGTCACTTTCTGAGTGAAGCTGGCATGGAAGCTACTGACTTTATCCAGACGGCTTTTAAGATCGCTAGCGGCATCGGCCCAGACGCTGCTGGCAACAAAGCTGGTCAATAATGCTCCGACGATTGCGATTTTTTTCATTATCAGTCCTTAAATTCGTCATCCCGAAATGGGGTTCTGTCATCCATTCTGAACCTGCCAAACGGCAGGCAACAGAAGAAAATGCTTAATTTTTACTGTTTTACCCATCTTTGCAAACGATGACAAGTTACTCAAACGGTGGCGGAGCAAGTACCTCGCGGTTACCGTTGTGACCGGGCTCGCTCACGATTCCCTGCGCTTCCATCTGTTCAATAATACGCGCCGCACGGTTGTAACCAATACGGAACTGACGCTGCACGCCAGAAATGGACGCTTTACGCTTTTCAGTAATGAAGTTAACCGCCTGATCGAATAAAGGATCGAGCTCTTCAGCGCCGTCATAGCCGCCACTGCCGCCTCCCTCACTTTCACTTTCAGAGGTAATACCGTCAACGTATTGCGGGCGACCGCGCGCTTTCCAGTCCTGCACGACGGCATGAACTTCCTGATCACGAACAAACGCACCGTGCACACGCACTGGCGTTGTCGAGTTCGGACCAGAGTAAAGCATGTCGCCCATGCCGAGCAGCGATTCCGCGCCACCCTGATCGAGAATAGTTCGCGAGTCAATTTTGCTCGATACGGTGAACGCAATACGCGTTGGAATGTTAGCTTTAATCAGACCGGTAATGACATCGACAGAAGGACGCTGTGTCGCCAGTACGAGATGAATGCCCGCAGCGCGCGCTTTCTGTGCCAGGCGAGCGATCAGCTCTTCCACTTTTTTACCCACCGTCATCATCAGGTCGGCGAATTCATCCACCAGCACCACGATATAAGGCAGTTTTTCCAGAACCGGATGCTCAGTAGCCATGCTGTCGCCAGGCTTCCAATATGGATCGGGAATCGGACGGCCCATACGCGCCGCTTCTGCGATTTTATCGTTGTAACCTGCAAGATTACGCACGCCGAGCGCCGACATCAGTTTGTAGCGGCGTTCCATCTCATTGACGCTCCAGCGCAAGGCGTTGGCAGCGTCTTTCATGTCGGTAACCACTTCGGTCAGCAGATGCGGAATACCTTCGTAAACCGAAAGTTCCAGCATTTTCGGGTCGATCATGATGAAACGCACATCTTCCGGCTGGGCTTTATAGAGCATGCTCAGAATCATGGCGTTGACGCCGACAGACTTACCGGAACCTGTTGTACCCGCGACCAGCAAATGGGGCATTTTCGCCAGATCCGCAACCACAGGTTCACCCGCAATGTCTTTACCCAGCACGATAGTGAGCGGCGATGGATTATCACGGAATTTCGCGTTATCCAGAACCTCACGCAAATAGACGGTCTGACGTTTTTTGTTAGGCAATTCCAGACCGACATAGGGTTTGCCTGGAATGACCTCAACCACACGCACTGCGACAGTCGAGAGCGAACGCGCCAGGTCACGGGACAGGTTAGAAATTCGCGCAGCTTTAACGCCCGGCGCCAGATTCAGTTCAAAGCGGGTGATAACCGGGCCCGGAGAGTAGTTCACCACATCCGCTTTAATGCGGAAATCCGCCAGACGCGTTTCAACCAGTCTCGCCATTTGCTCAAGTGCGAAAGTATCGACCGGTTCCACTTCAGAAGGCGGAGAGGTTAACAAATCCAGCGATGGCAACGGCGTCGTTGGTCTTTGCACCGGACGGCTGTCACCATTACGCATCAGCAGCGGGTGAATCAAACTTTCCTGCGGTTGTGCCGGAGACGGCTGATGCTGCGCATAGTGCGGCGGTGCAGCGAGAGGCTGCTGCGGCGCAACAGGTTGCTGAACATGTTGTGGCTGCGTAGGGGCAAACGACTGACGCGGTTGCTCCTGTTCAGGCATGACGCTCGGCGTAAATAACGGCGCACTCGGCGTATCATCAACCAAATCTTTTATCGGCGAGAATTCAAAATCTGACAATGAGAACGCATTCGCTCCCGATGGCTGATCGCCAGAATAACGTTGCTGCTGCGTCGCAGCGAACTGTCGTGCCAGCTCAGCCTCTGCGGCATCATCTTCACTGTCCTGGGCAGGATAGTGCGACGCCTCATGTTGATGTTCTTCGCCGTAACGCTGATTTTGCTGCGCGGCAAACTGGCGAGCCAGCTCATCCTGATGCATTTCTTCAGCGTCATCGTAATCCTCTTCAGCCATTCTCTCGTCTGAAGTTTGCTGAGAAGGAATTTTGATACCAAAGGAAGCAGACGCCAGTTCGCGGCGCGTTGGCACGCGTACACGGTTTGGTCGCGGTAACTGCGGCCCAATACCCTCTTTTACCTGAGGGCGTGGCGTAGCGCCTGCCGCCAGATTAAATACAGGTGCAGCAACGCCTGCAGCGGTTGTCGCATGTGAAGTTGCCTGCTGAACACCCGCCGCAACAGGCGCAACGCTTGAGGCGGAACCCATATCAGAAGCAACAGAGGGGGAAAATGCAGGCGTGCTGACAGGCTCTTTAGCCGGCTCTGGCACTGGCTGGTACCAGGCAGCGAGCTGCTCACGCTCACGTGCACGGCGCTCTTCCACTTCCTCAAAGTAATACATCGGTGGACGAGACGGTTTTGTCTCCTCCACTTCTGGCGCAGGCTCAACATCCTCCTGAACAGGCTCGACATATTCAGGCGCAGGTTGCTGATGCGGCGGAACGACAGGCTGTTCATATGGCTGATAAGACTGTGGTTCATAAGTCGTGTCAGGCTGATACGGTTGCTGCCAGTGTTCCTGGTGCTGAGCCGGAGTGTAACTTTCTGGCTGAGGGGCAATTGACGGCTCTGGCGTATGAACGCCAGGTGCGGTTTGCCAGTCAATGACGGGCTGCTGCAAATCGGTGTCTGCCGTGAGTACAGGTGCAGAAGGCGTGACAGCTTCCACTGGCGCAGCGTAAACCTGCGCTGCCGTGGTTGCCATTGCTGCTGTGGCAACCGGTGCCGTGACCGAATGGCCGTTTAGTAAAGGATCGTACTCATCATAATCGCCAGGCATTGCCCGGTGACCGGAGAACAAAACGTCATCAGGATCGGCGGCAACACCTCTGGCGCTGTACTCGACGTGCTCTTCATCATCCATGCGTTTGCCGGAGAAAAGTGCTGCATCGGTTTTACGGCCAAGGGGATTTGCAAATTTTTCAGCGACGCGTTTACGACGCTCCAGCGCGCCTCGCATAATACGCGTGCGGCGTGACTCCCGACGATCCGCTGTTGACGATGTCTCTTCATCATCATCTTCGTATTCATCTTCATCAACCCATGTATCGTCACGACGCGTACGGTTGCTGGCGAAGGTTAAAATATTGAGGATAAAGTTGCCCAGTTTTTCGGCAATGCTGACCCATGACCATCCTGTAAACAACGTCAGGCCCGCGGCCCAGATGCACAGTAAGGTAATGGTGCCACCGCTGCTGTGGAGCATAGGCTTGAGTGCAGTGCTTAAGAGACTGCCGATCACCCCACCGGAGGCGAAATACCAGATATCATCGGCATTGATCGCTGCCAAACCGCAGGACGTCAGGATCAACGCTAAGGCGCCAATGAGACGCAGTGATACCGCAAAATAGTCGATGTAATCTTCGTTCTGACGGTGACGCCAGGCGAACCAACATCCCCCGACAATAATGACAGGTATGGTGTAAGCCATCACGCCAAACACGAAGAACAGTGTATCTGCCAGCCACGCGCCAGGAACCCCACCCAGGTTATGGATAGGCTCATGCCATGCAGTCTGCGACCAGCTAGGGTCGGAAGGGTTGAAACTGAGTAAGGCTGCCATCAACCAGACGGCAAAAAGGGCAACAAGAATCAGTAACGCCTCCAGGAGTCGGCGCCCGCTGCTTAACTTCGTTAAAGTGACTTCTTTGTCTTCAGTATATTCCTGGCTCAAAAAAGGCTCTCCAGGTATCAGGCATTTCCTGCCTGTTTGCTAAAACGGACAACAGCGCCGGGATACCCGGCACTGTTGCTGTATGGATTAACAGGAGTGTAATCAAATTACACTGATTTTGCACCTGTTCCGTATTAGCGTGTCTTAATCACCAGACGATTGCTCTGTTTGACTTCTTCCATTACCACATAGGTACGGGTGTCGTTCACACCAGGCAGTCGCAGCAAGGTTTCACCTAACAGTTTACGATAGGCTGACATATCAGGTACGCGGGTTTTCAACAAGTAGTCGAAATCGCCTGAAACCAAGTGACACTCTTGAATTTCTTCAAGTTTTTGTACCGCGGTATTAAATTGCTCAAACACATCCGGTGCGCCACGATTCAGAGTAATCTCAACAAAAACGAGAAGTGAGGCATCCAGATAATGCGGGTTTAACAGAGCTGTATAGCCCTGAATAAAACCCTGTCTTTCCAGTCGGCGCACACGCTCGAGGCACGGCGTCGGAGAAAGTCCCACACGTTTTGAAAGCTCGACGTTGGAAATACGCCCATCCTTTTGCAACTCATTAAGAATGTTACGATCGATGCGGTCGAGATCTTTGCCAGGGCGCTTTTTGCTATCTACCATTATTATTGTCTCTCTGTATTCCTTCCCTACTCCTGCCTGGACCCTTTGCACTTCACTGTTCAGAGTCTGTACCCGTTGTTTATCGCATCGCCTTTTATAATGTGTACGCGATGCAGATTCGGGTTCTACGGTAAGAAGACCGTTGCCCAGAGGCTGCCATCGACATCACGTAGGGTATCTGTCCACACCCTGCATAATTTTCGCTGACCCGGTAAAAATGGCGTTTATGTGCATGCCTATGCGACACACCGTTAGCGCAGATTTTTTCTTCCTTCAATGTTTTCGCAAAAGCGCAGGGGATTGTCAAAGTAAAACATCGTTTTTTAGTACAACGTGCCAGTTATTCATTGCGGTCGGGTATTAATCCTCATTTTGTCGCCTTATAAACGACCGATTTTCATCAGAAATCGTTATATTGTTACGCTTTTTTCCCCGCGTCATCGCCAATGGCTATTGCACAAATCGTTTACAAAATTGCTGTGCTCTTTTTTTACGGCAACAAATTCCCTACAATCCGAGCAAATGTCTGCCAACACTAATGAGGATCTCATGGGCACGGCCAAACACAGTAAGCTGCTAATCCTTGGTTCTGGACCTGCGGGATACACCGCAGCGGTCTACGCTGCACGCGCTAACCTGCAACCGGTTTTGATCACCGGCATGGAAAAAGGCGGTCAGTTGACCACCACAACGGAAGTGGAAAACTGGCCAGGCGATCCGCATGACCTAACCGGGCCGCTGCTGATGGAGCGCATGCACGAGCACGCGACCAAGTTCGACACAGAAATTCTGTTCGATCACATTAACAAAGTTGATCTACAAAACCGTCCTTTCCGTCTGACCGGCGACAACGGCGAATACACCTGTGACGCGCTCATCATCGCGACGGGCGCATCTGCTCGTTATCTGGGGTTGCCTTCTGAAGAAGCGTTTAAAGGCCGCGGTGTCTCTGCCTGCGCAACCTGTGATGGTTTCTTCTATCGTAACCAGAAAGTAGCGGTCATCGGCGGAGGCAACACCGCGGTTGAAGAAGCACTGTACCTGGCGAACATCGCCTCGGAAGTGCACCTGATTCACCGTCGCGACACCTTCCGTGCCGAAAAAATTCTGATCAAACGCCTGATGGACAAAGTCGCCAGCGGCAATATCGTGCTGCATACGCATCGCACGCTGGAAGAAGTGACCGGTGACCAAATGGGTGTGTCAGGCCTGCGCCTGCGCGATACGCAAAATAGCGATAACGTCGAATCCCTGGAAGTGGCTGGCCTGTTTGTCGCCATCGGTCACAGCCCAAATACCGGTATTTTTGACGGTCAACTGGCGCTGGAAAACGGCTACATCAAAGTGCAGTCGGGCATCCACGGGAATGCAACTCAAACCAGCATTCCGGGCGTCTTTGCTGCGGGAGATGTTATGGACCACATCTATCGTCAAGCGATCACCTCTGCGGGCACAGGCTGCATGGCCGCGCTCGATGCAGAACGTTATCTGGACGGACTGGCTGAACTGAGTAAATAATCTTTACAAGTCAGTAACAAACGTAAATAAAGGCGACGATAGGTCGCCTTTATTTTGCCTGGCATGTAACATTGCGAAGCCCAATTCTAATAATGTTACCTGCAAAGTACGCAATGGAAAAAAACCGTCAACAAGAGTTAACTCGCTGGCTTAAACAGCAAAGCGTTCTTTCGCGCCGCTGGCTGAATATTTCCCGCCTTTTGGGTTTTATCAGCGGTTTGTTGATTGTCGCCCAGGCATGGCTGCTGGCCCGCATTCTCAACCATATGATTATGGAAAATATACCGCGCGAGGCACTGTTGATGCCTTTTGTCGTGCTGGTGTTGGTCTTTATTCTTCGCGCCTGGGTTGTCTGGCTACGCGAGCGGGTAGGCTTTTATGCCGGACAGCAAATTCGCTATGAAATCCGACGTAAAGTGCTCGACAGACTTCAGGAAGCTGGCCCCGCATGGATTCAGGGAAAACCGGCCGGAAGCTGGGCGACGCTTATTCTCGAACAAATCGACGATATGCATGATTACTATGCCCGCTATCTCCCGCAGATGGCGCTGGCGGTTTTTGTTCCGCTGCTTATTGTGCTCGCCATTTTCCCGACCAACTGGGTTGCTGCGTTAATTTTGCTGGGAACTGCGCCACTTATACCGATGTTTATGGCAATGGTCGGAATGGGGGCTGCTGATGCCAACCGGCGCAATTTCCTTGCGCTCGGCCGCCTGAGCGGACATTTCCTTGACCGGCTGCGTGGGATGGAAACCCTGCGCGTCTTTGGCCGTGGTGAAGCCGAAATTGACAATATTCGCCTCGCGTCACAGGATTTCCGCCAGCGCACAATGGAAGTGCTGCGTATGGCCTTCCTCTCCTCCGGCGTACTTGAATTCTTTACGTCGCTTTCGATTGCCCTGGTGGCCGTTTACTTCGGTTTCTCGTATCTCGGCGCGCTCGATTTTGGTCACTACGGCACGGCGGTAACGCTGTCTGCTGGTTTCCTCGCGCTCATTCTGGCACCCGAATTTTTCCAGCCGCTGCGCGATTTGGGGACGTTTTATCACGCCAAAGCGCAGGCCGTTGGCGCCGCTGACAGCCTGAAAACCTTCCTTGAAACGCCGCTGGCCCATCCCGAACGCGGTGAAGTCACGCTCAACGGTAAGGAGCCAGTCACTCTTGAAGCCCATGACTTTTCTGTGCTTTCGCCAGAAGGCAAAGTGCTCGCTGGTCCGCTTAACTTCACGCTTGCTGCGGGTCAGCGCGTCGTTTTAGTCGGCACGAGCGGTTCAGGGAAAAGCTCGTTGCTGAATGCGTTATCCGGATTTATGGCGTACACCGGTTCGTTGCAGGTCAATCGAACCGAACTGCGCTCGCTTGAGCCCGATGCCTGGCGCAAACAGTTGAGCTGGGTGGGGCAAAACCCACAGCTACCTGCTTCTACGCTGCGCGAGAATGTCTTACTGGCGCGTCCCGATGCGCATGAAGATGAGCTCAAATCGGTGCTTGATCGCGCCTGGGTTAGCGAGTTCCTGCCGGGTCTGCCAAACGGCGTTGATACCGTGGTGGGCGATCAGTCCGCAGGACTTTCCGTTGGCCAGGCACAGCGCATCGCCGTGGCGCGTGCCCTGCTTAACGCAAGCCAGCTGATGTTGCTCGACGAACCCGCCGCCAGCCTGGATGCTCACAGCGAGCAACGTGTTATGCAGGCGCTGAATGACGCGTCAAAGCAGCAGACGACGCTCATGGTGACGCATCAACTGGAAGGCATTGCCGAATGGGATCAGATTTGGGTGATGGAAAACGGTCATATTGTTGAGCAAGGCGATTACGCGACGCTCGCTGCCGCTCAGGGGCCCTTTGCGGCTCTGCTGGCGAATCGTCAGGAGGATATTTAATGCGTGCCCTACTCCCGTATCTCGCGCTTTATAAACGCCATAAATGGATGCTCACGCTCGGCGTTGTGCTCGCCATTTTAACGCTTCTGGCAAGCATTGGCCTGCTGACGCTCTCTGGCTGGTTCCTGTCCGCGTCTGCTGTTGCAGGCTTTGCCGGATTATACAGCTTCAACTATATGCTGCCCGCTGCGGGCGTTCGTGGCACGGCTATCGCGCGCACCGCAGGTCGATATTTTGAGCGTCTGGTCAGTCACGACGCAACTTTCCGCGTCCTGCAGCATCTGCGTATTTTCACGTTCAGCAAGCTGCTGCCGCTCTCTCCTGCCGGGCTGGCGCGTTTTCGTCAGGGTGATTTACTAAACCGCGTCGTCGCTGACGTCGATACGCTGGATCACCTTTACCTGCGCGTGATTTCCCCGCTGGTAGGTGCTTTTGTGGTGATCGCCGTTGTCACGCTGGGGCTTTGTATGCTTGATGTGCCGCTTGCCCTCACGCTCGGCGGCATAATGTTACTCACGCTTCTCTTGTTGCCACCGCTGTTTTATCGCGCGGGCAAAGCAACGGGTGAAAAACTCACGCGTTTGCGCGGGGACTACCGTCAGCAGTTGACATCATGGCTGCAAGGCCAGGCCGAATTAACCATTTTTGGTGCCAGCCGACGCTATCGCGCCCGGATGGAAAGCACTGAGCTGAGCTGGCATGAAGCTCAGCGCAGACAATCGGAGCTGACGGCGCTCTCTCAGGCGTTGATGCTGTTGATTGGCGGTTTCGCTGTGATTGCAATGCTGTGGATGGCCGCCGGAGGCGTGGGGGGAAATACCCAGCCCGGCGCGCTAATTGCTCTGTTCGTCTTTTGTGCACTTGCAGCATTTGAGGCGCTCGCGCCTGTGACCGGCGCATTCCAGCACCTTGGCCAGGTTATTGCCTCTGCGGTGCGCATCACGCAGATCGTTGAGCAAACGCCGGAAGTCCAGTTCAAGGAAGGTCACTCAGTCGTGCCAGACAGCGTCGCTGTGCAGCTGACAGAGGTGACGTTTGCCTACGAGGGACAAACGCAAAATGCGCTTGATGGTATCAATCTGACAGTCCAGGCGGGGCAGCATGTCGCCATTCTTGGCCGAACAGGCTGTGGTAAATCGACGCTTTTACAGCTGCTGACCCGTGCGTGGGATCCGCGCCAGGGACAGATTCTTTTTAATACCACACCCCTGACCGATTTTAACGAGCAGACGCTGCGCAAAATCGTCAGCGTTGTACCGCAGCGCGTTCATCTCTTTAGCGCAACTCTGCGCGACAATTTACTGCTGGCCTCCCCTACCGCTTCTGATGAAGCGTTGTGCGCTGTTCTCGAAAAAGTGGGTTTACACAAGCTGCTTGAGGATGACGGTTTGAACGCCTGGCTTGGCGAAGGAGGACGCCAGCTTTCCGGTGGTGAATTGCGTCGTCTGGCAGTAGCAAGAGCATTACTGCACGATGCCCCCTTCATGTTATTGGATGAACCGACAGAAGGCCTCGACGCAACCACTGAAAGCCAAATCCTTGATTTACTGGCGCAAACCATGAAAAACAAAACCGTGCTGATGGTGACTCACCGCCTGCGCGGGCTGGCGAATTTTGATCAAATAATTGTCATGGACAACGGACAGATTATTGAGCAAGGTAGTCACGCAGAATTGTTCGCGAAACAGGGTCGTTATTACCAGTTTAAACAACGTCTGTAGACTATATTTGAACCGATCCTAACTCGCGTATTGGAGTTCTGTTGTCATGCGCCTGGTCCAGCTTTCTCGTCATAACATTGCGTTCCCTCCGCCAGAGGGAGCGCTACGTGAACCCAATGGGCTACTCGCACTCGGCGGGGATTTAAGCCCGGCACGCCTGTTAATGGCCTACCAGCGCGGGATTTTCCCGTGGTTTTCACCCGGCGATCCCATTTTGTGGTGGTCACCCGATCCCCGCGCGATACTGGAGCCATCACAGTTTCACCTCAGCCGCAGCATGAAGCGCTTTCATGCCAAATCACCCTACCGCGTCACGCTTAATTATGCTTTTGGGCAGGTTATTGAGGGCTGCGCGGCAGATCGTGATGAAGGCACCTGGATTACCCACGATATTATCAATGCCTATCTTCGTTTACATGAACTGGGCTATGCGCACTCGATTGAAGTCTGGGACAACGACACGCTGGTGGGGGGAATGTATGGCGTGGCGCAAGGGACATTATTTTGCGGTGAATCGATGTTCAGTCGCGCGATTAACGCCTCTAAAACCGCGCTGCTGGTTTTTTGTCAGGAGTTTTCCCTGCGCGGTGGTCAACTGATGGATTGTCAGGTGCTCAACGAACACACGGCGTCATTAGGTGCGGTTGAAATTACGCGTCGCCATTACCTCGATCAACTGGACAAGCTACGCCTGCAAAAGCTCCCACAGAACTTTTGGGTGCCGAGAACACTCTTTATGCCTCAGGTGTAAATGTTTTCCGCCCATTTTTGATGAGGAGTGTTATAATTGGTGCCGCAGAGTAGCTTCTGCCTGTTGCCCCGCCGCCGTTTGGGAACTCTTCGCATCAGATAACGTCCTGACGTTTATCCTGTCGTCACCCCTTTACGAATGCGCTTCTCGTACGGTTATACCGTGACGACTGGGCAATGCGCCGAAACTGTTTTGTTGCGTTTTAAACGCGCAATTCTTTACTTAATTGATGAATTTCGGCATTATCTTGCCGGTTCAAAACTTGGTAGTGATACCCCAGAGGATTAGATGGCCAAAGAAGACAATATTGAAATGCAGGGTACCGTACTTGATACGTTGCCTAACACCATGTTTCGCGTAGAACTGGAAAACGGTCACGTGGTCACCGCGCACATCTCCGGTAAAATGCGCAAAAACTACATCCGTATCCTGACGGGCGACAAAGTGACTGTTGAGCTGACCCCGTACGACCTGAGCAAAGGCCGCATTGTCTTCCGTAGTCGCTAATTAATTTCGCCGCTGAAGGCGTACAGATATAAATAAGGCCGGGATATCCCCGGCCTTATTTTTTTGTATTTCTGGATGGTTATTGATGCCTATATCGCAGCAGCAGTGAATGAGCGCGCGTGGGCAATTAAGCTCAGTGCGAAATGCGCAATGTTGGCGATTTATCATTGCTTGTCTGGCAGTGAACAGAGCTCTGCCATATCCTTCAATGTCTTCGAGTCGCTAAGCTGCCTGTACGGCAGTGAACCCCGGCCTTATCGATACTCGCCATGTATTTACTTTCTAAGCTGCCTGTACGGCAGTGAACAGCTGCGATCAGAACATTCGCGCCACCAACCATTTCTAAGCTGCCTGTACGGCAGTGAACCCAGCGGCGGGCGCGGGTTGCCCGTTCTTCACTTTCTAAGCTGCCTGCACGGCAGTGAACCAGCGTCGTTCCGGCTCTGAATCATCGACACCTTTCTAAGCTGCCTGCACGGCAGTGAACGACCGCAAACCCGACGAACGTAAAAGTTTAAATTTCTAAGCTGCCTGCACGGCAGTGAACTGAAGTGCTACGGCGCTATCTTATTGTTGCGACGCAAAATAATCAACATTCAGCCATTTCCACCCTTTTTTCTGAGTTGTTATTTACGCGTAATAAAATCAATACGTTAAAAATCATCTGAAAAAAGGGTTTTGGATTGTGCCGGGAACTATCCCGGCACGGTTCGGTTAGAGGGAACGGTTTGTGACCTGGATCTGAGGGCCATTGAGATCGTCAGCAATCGCGTGCGTGATGTCGTGCAGCAGGCCGGTAAGATGAGGGCGCATCTCTCCATCAACGTGTGAAATCTGCAAAACGTGATTTAACGCGCGGCAGTAATCACAAAGCGTTTCGGTATCTTCTAAAAGCCACTCTTTTCGCTTCAGGGGGTGGTCATCGGCGCTTTCAACCACGTAAAAGTCGGTCATCGATTTTGCCACCTCGCGTTGAAGCGTGTCCAGATAAGCAGAAAGGCATCGACAGACAGGTTGCATTTGCGAAAGAGAGTGGCAGTCGAGCAATATTTCGGTGAGCAGGTTGCAGCGCTCCGCAAGAACCGGAAGAACCGGAAGAACCGGAAGATCAAAGTTATTCAGGCTTAATTCGCTGTACAATGGGTTAACGCTTTCTTTTGAATTCATCGGGTAATTCCTTCACACACATTGAATTTACCACCGCAGGAAACGCCAAATTCGCAGGCGGCGGACGAAAAGGAATTGGCGTACCAGTGTGTGTGCATACTGGCGCTTCAAAAGAAGCTCCCGATTCGCCCGCCAGAAGCAGAACTATACCCTTTTCCTTAGGGCGAACGAAACCACCGACAAAATATTGCCGATCACACACTTTCAGGACGCCAATCCTGACACCTCATTTTGCAGGTGCGCCGCCATTTTATGACTGTATTTTTATCCAGCAATAGCGCGTTTTAAATTCTGGAAAACGCCTCGCAAAATTTTTCAATTTATACCGTGAAGCCAGACCAAGGCGTTCCTTCTGTAACAATGCCGGACACCTCAGGTGACCGGCATTAAAATAACGCCCTGTTTTAACGCAGAAAAATACCCGGAGGACAATCAGGTGTTAGCCACCTTATACCCAACACCAATTAAGTCATTGAGCTCACTTTCAGCAAACAGTCTTGCCCGGTAACACTCGCCAGAAAACTCCGGATAACCATCCAGTGAGCAAATTACATCGTAGACAGTGGCAATAATCTCACCGTTTACATCACTGATAAAAAATGAACGAGCATGATTGGTATAAATACTGTAATAGTCATTATGGTCGAAGACGGCACCCATAAAATCGGTTATTTGGGGAACGGTTTCGGAAGGAAGGTCAATACTAGGTTGCGCCTGGGTCACCGTATTTGTCGTGAGATTAACGGCGTAGAACATTACCCGAGCAGGATCGGTTTGATAGGGTTCAGCCGTTGCGTCGGCGGTAATGGCACGCGTAACGGCTTGCCCATCCGGATCAACGCAGGAGCGGTTATCAAATAACGAGAGAACAAATTTCCCCTGACTTACATCTGTATTGCCGACAAACTTACTGTTATCAGTAACACATACCGTATGGGCGCCATTTTCAAAGGCCGTGATACCAGACGTATCGAGCCCATTAGCAAAGAGAGCCCCATTAAATCCACCTGAATTTAACGTCCATAAAATTTCCCCATTTTCGGGAGAGATACCAAAGATAATACCCGTGGAGCGAGTGTGTACAATAATAGCTTCGCCGTTGACGTTACCTGCTGGGATCCAGGAAAGTGAGTTAAGATGAACGTCATTTGTCGGGCTGTTATTCAGGATCTGCGCATTATTAAAATCCCTGGTATAATTTCTGGCCCAGATCATCATCCCTGTATTGTCATCAAATTTTAGGATAGACGCATCCTGCCTCATGGTATTCGTCGATCGATCCGGGTTATCGTTACCGATCATATAGATATTACCGGCTGAGTCCCAGGCCAGATCGTGAGTATTGGCAAAACGATTGTTATTACTATCGCGTAGAGTAAATTCCAGAATAACATTGCCTAAAATATCAATTTTGAAAAACCGGCGGCCGTACCAGTGTTCATCTTCATCGCTCCCTATATAAAAGTAACCATTGTGGGTTCTTAACATCTGATTACGATAAGGCTCGGAATAATAACAGCGGAGATCGCCATTCTGGTCATACCCATCGCAGTTTGTGGTCATTAGCCAACTATTTCCCCATACAGAGGTAAACTTTGTTGTATCCGTATGTTCAATATTCAAATGAAAAATAGTTGCATCGCGATAAACTTGCGTATCCGTTCGCACCATGATGATTTGGTTAAAAATCTCTATGCCATCCAGGTCTTTAAACATAACCCTGACTTGATTGGGATAATTGGCATAAAGTCCTATTACAGGAATTTTCACTATATTGTCGGTATTCTCAATAGTGACATCAGAAACGTAGTTGAAATCCACACTTGTTGGACTGGTATTTCTGGCTAGAACCGTATAAGAATACGTTACCGCCTCATCGATTATAAAATTAAGGTACGCCGCAAGCTGATTGTTTGCAGGGGCGAGATCCCTATCTGTATAAATAATTGCCATATTAAGCACCTGATAGTATTAGTTACTGTTCACGCTATTGACGCGCATTTCATTTACCTGCTGGGGGATGATTTGATTCCCTTTCAACAAATAATCAATCACCGCATTGGAAAGGTTATAGCCACCTTTTACCTGTTTATTCTGCCCCTGAGTAAATGCGTTAAAACCATCGCCTCCCGGCGCAAGGAAACTGTTGGTTGCGACGCGATAGGTTTCGTTATCAATAATGGGTTTGTCATTTAAGGTGAAAAGCACGACGCGCTGGCCCGTTGGTTTTTGCGGGTCGTAACGCATTTTCACGCCTTTCGACATTTGCAACACCCCATTCGTGAGGGACGCGCCATGCTCCATCAGGCTACGCAGCGCTTTACCGCTTAAATCCATTACGGTGAGTTCGTTCGGGAACGGGAATGTGCTGATCACGTCACCCAGTGTGATAGTCCCCGCATTGATATCCTCGCGAAGTCCCCCTGAGTTCGTCAGCGCCAGCTGCGCATCAGGGGCTGCAATCAGCATCGCATCGGTAAATACGTTGCCCAACGGCGAAGACTCACCATACGCGCGAGTCAGCGTGATGGGCGTTGTTCCCACTTTTTGCTGGACCGTTTCTGACAGCGTTTTATTCCAGCTGTCGATGACTTTTTGCGTGGACGGGTCGGGCTTCCACTCATCGGCATAGAGCGTTTTCAGTTCAAAACTTTTTGTGTCGTGACGATGCTTTTCAGGATCCACATTGAGCATAAGCTTACCGATATTGATCCCGCCGCTGTCTGTCGAGAGCACCAGCGTCTGCCCAACTTTTATCGGCTCCGGCGTTCCCACATGTGCGTGCCCGGTAATCAGAATATCCAGTCCTTTCACCTGTCGCGCCGTTTGAATATCTTTATCAAGCGCCCGCCTGACATCTGCGCTGCCAATACTGGACTGCCGGGCAGGAAAACCTTCATGCATCAGCGCAACCGTGATATCGACTTTTCCGCGTAGTTCGTCCAGATAGTGCTGCAAATATTTCACTTCGTCCCGCGCCTCAATTCCCTGGCGCATTGAGGATGAAACCGTATCATCGAAAGCAAAAACACCATGAAGCCCAATTACGCCGATTTTCACCCCTTCCTTTTCAATAATGGTGTAGGGTTTATTCCAGAATAAAACATTGCTATTTTTATAAAATACATTCCCTAAAAGAACGGGGAATTTAGCCTGACTGAGTTGAAGCAACGTATTATCCCATCCATGATCGAACTCATGATTGCCTACCGATGCAGCATCAAAGGACATAGTATTCATAATATCTATGATTGCTTTCCCTTTCGTCAAACTGCTGATATAGGGACCGGTAAAATAGTCTCCGGCATCAAAATAAAATGTGGCTTTGTTTTTTGATTTTTCCTGTTTAACAAACATGGCGATAGTTGCGAACCCACCGATAGCACGCTTTCCCTGAGCAACGTAAGGTAATTTATATGGCTCAACATGTGCATGAAGATCGTTGGTGTAAATGATGGTTACATCCTGTGCAATTGCCTGGGATAAATATCCAGACATCAACAGAACAGCGAAAATAGATTTTTTCATCTTAGCCTCTTTAATAAAATGACGATCTCCATTGTCATTTTAAAAGCGGCACAAAGTGTGAGCCTTCTCACGACATCAATGAAAAAGAATCGACAATATTATCGACTTACAAAATCAGTTGGCGAAGGATATGGAACGCACTTATAAAATACCGATGAATGTTTGTAAAAGTTGGTCATGTCCAAATCTCGGTATTCCGAACGCCGATGACTATATATATCCCGTATATCGGTTAGGATATGCGACGCTGGAATGCCAAAAATGCGGCAGTCTTCCTCCGCTTTTTAATGAAAAGGAGTGTGACGACTGGTTTTCTCTGTTTATGCACGAGAAACTGGGTGCGACAGGGCAAGGTTGCCCGCGTTGCTATACAACAACGATTATTCGCTATGGTCATACCCGTGCAGGAAGTCCACGTTTTCAGTGCCGGGCCTGCCAGTATGTTTTCACCCCTCTGCAGATAAACAGTCGTCATCGCAGCAACATTGATTGGCTTTTATCTCAACTGGAACGCGGTCTGTATGCCGGAGAAATAACAGAACACAGAATATTGTCTCTGGCCGTTAACTGGTGTGAACGCCACCTGTACGGCTCCGCACCATCCGTAACACATATTGCCACCTCAACGCTGGTTGTCCCTTTTCAAGGCAACGTAGCCAACCAATGTTTGTATGTTGTCCTCAGCACCGATGTTCATTCCGGAAAAGTGGTGCAAGTCACCACAAATTATTGTGACTGGAAGGCTGGCGCATCGCTGCTCTATCACGAAATCTCACCGCCCTTTTCCCACGCCCTTCTGCCCCGTGATGTGGAATATGTCCACGAGCGGGAGGTGCACTTTATGAAGCGTATCCAGTTTGATGAGATTCAGTACGGTAGCGCCAAACTTAAACGTAACGATCGGGGGAGTATTATTCGCCCAGCGGTGGCCATTCATGGCCATTTCCAGCGTTTGAAGCGACGCTTCCCTGATGTCATCCATCATTATCTTGCCCATGAATGCGTACTGCGCGGCGGTGCAATTACGGCGTGGTCCGCTCACGTTGGCATCGGGAAAACCGATCTCTGGTATATAGCAGAAAGCGCGACTGGCACTGTGTCAGCAGATAAACCTTTCCGCCTGACCGATACCCGACGCATTGGGTGGTGGGAAAATGTATGGGAGCGTTGGGAGAATGGCGAACAAAGCAAAATGATTGGGCTACTGACGGGACAACGACGCACGGAAAACCCGGTATTGACCTCGCTCGGATCTTGTACGGCATTTGTCAACTGGCTAAAAAAGCATCCCTGGTCATTGCGGAGTGACAGCTACGGACCGCGCGTGGTGAGTCAACATGTGGTGGCTCTCGGTTATATTTATAACCAACAGCTCGGCTGAACGGGCTGAGTAACGGGTACTTTGAGCACATAAAAAAACCGGGCTAATGCCCGGTTTTTGAGACTCAAGTTCAGCTTAGTGTGCCGCTTCCGGCTTGTGCTTCTGCGCACTCTGGAAGTCATACGTCAGTTCGCCCTTCGCCTGATCCAGCGCCACGGTTACCTGGCCACCGTCCACCAAAGAACCAAACAGCAGTTCGTTAGCCAGCGGTTTTTTCAGGTTATCCTGGATGGCTCGCGCCATCGGACGCGCGCCCATCGCACGGTCATAGCCTTTCTCGGCCAGCCAGTTGCGGGCCTCCTGGCTCACTTCCAGCGATACGCCTTTCTGATCAAGCTGAACCTGCAACTCGACGATGAACTTGTCCACAACCTGGTGAATCACCTCGGTAGACAAGTGATCGAACCAGATAATGTTATCCAGACGGTTACGGAATTCAGGCGTAAAGATCTTCTTGATCTCTTCCATCGCATCGGTGCTGTTATCCTGATGGATCAGGCCGATCGATTTACGCTCGGTTTCACGCACGCCGGCGTTGGTGGTCATCACCAGCACCACGTTGCGGAAGTCCGCTTTGCGCCCGTTATTGTCCGTCAGCGTTCCGTTGTCCATTACCTGCAGCAGGATGTTGAACACGTCCGGGTGCGCTTTCTCGATTTCATCGAGCAGCAGAACCGCGTGCGGATGCTTAATGACAGCGTCGGTAAGCAAACCACCCTGATCAAAGCCCACGTATCCCGGAGGCGCACCGATCAAACGACTCACGGTGTGGCGCTCCATATACTCGGACATATCGAAACGCAGCAGTTCAATGTCCAGCGCTTTGGAAAGCTGAACCGTCACCTCGGTTTTCCCGACCCCAGTCGGCCCGGCGAACAGGAATGAACCGACGGGCTTATGTTCGTGACCCAGCCCCGCACGCGCCATTTTGATGGCTTCGGTTAAGGCTTCAATCGCTTTATCCTGTCCGAAGACCAGCATTTTCAGGCGATTGCCGAGGGTACGCAGCGTGTCGCGATCGCTCTGAGAAACGCTCTTCTCAGGGATACGCGCGATACGCGCCACCACGGATTCAATGTCTGCCACGTTAACGGTTTTCTTGCGCTTGCTGACCGGCATCAGACGCGCACGCGCGCCCGCTTCGTCGATCACATCAATCGCTTTATCCGGCAGATGACGGTCGTTGATGTATTTCACCGCCAGCTCCACCGCCGCACGCACCGCTTTCGCGGTATAACGCACGTCGTGGTGCGCTTCGTATTTCGGTTTCAGGCCGTTGATGATCTGCACTGTTTCTTCAATGGACGGCTCAGTAATATCAATTTTCTGGAAGCGACGCGCTAATGCACGGTCTTTCTCGAAAATGTTGCTGAATTCCTGATACGTCGTCGACCCCATCACGCGGATCTTACCGCTCGACAGCAGCGGTTTAATCAGGTTCGCCGCATCCACCTGGCCGCCAGACGCCGCGCCCGCACCGATGATGGTATGGATTTCATCGATAAACAGGATGCTGCTGGTATCTTGCTCCAGCTGTTTCAGCAAGGCTTTGAAGCGTTTTTCAAAATCACCACGATATTTCGTGCCCGCCAGCAGCGAACCAATATCCAGCGAGTAGATGGTGCAATCCGACATGATTTCCGGAACGTCACCCTGCACGATACGCCAGGCCAGCCCTTCGGCAATCGCGGTTTTACCCACGCCCGATTCCCCCACCAGCAGCGGGTTGTTTTTACGGCGACGGCACAGCACCTGAATCGCACGTTCCAGCTCTTTATCGCGGCCAATCAGCGGATCGATTCCGCCAACGCGAGCAAGCTGATTAAGGTTGGTGGTGAAGTTTTCCATACGATCCTCCCCGCCTGCTTGCTCTTCAGGATTGCTCGCCTGACTGCTGGAATCGGATGCCTGATTCGGCTCGTCTTTTCGCGTTCCGTGAGAGATAAAGTTGACCACGTCGAGTCGGCTGACTTCGTGTTTACGCAGCAGATATGCCGCTTGCGACTCCTGCTCACTGAAGATGGCAACCAGTACGTTTGCGCCGGTCACTTCGTTACGGCCAGAAGACTGGACGTGGAACACCGCGCGCTGCAATACGCGCTGGAAGCTGAGCGTCGGCTGAGTGTCGCGCTCCTCTTCACTGACGGGCAGCACCGGTGTCGTTTGTTCGATGAAGGCTTCGAGTTCCTGACGCAGCGCCACCAGATCCACAGAACACGCTTCCAGCGCTTCACGGGCAGATGGGTTGCTGAGCAGTGCCAATAGCAGGTGCTCCACGGTCATAAACTCATGTCGGTGCTCACGCGCTCTGGCGAAAGCCATGTTTAAACTGAGTTCCAGTTCTTGATTGAGCATAGGCACCTCCCCCAATTTTTATGCCTTTTCAGGCTTTTTCCAGCGTACACAGCAACGGATGCTCGTTCTCCCTTGCATATTCGTTCACCATCGCCACTTTGGTTTCAGCCACTTCGGCGGTAAAAATGCCGCAGATGGCTTTGCCACGATAGTGAACGGTAAGCATCAGTTGCGTTGCACGTTCAACATCATAAGAAAAGAACTTTTGTAGCACGTCAATAACAAATTCCATCGGCGTGTAATCATCGTTCATTAACATAACTTTATACATAGATGGCGGTTTTAGCGCGTCGCGCACTTTGTCTTCCGCCAGTTGGTCAAAATCCAGCCAGTCGTTCTTCTTACTCATTGTCAGTCGTCATCATCGGTTACGGTTTCCGGCAGAACATCTTCGCTGACAGGAGTCGGTACATACTTTGAATCTACCTCAGATATCAGATAACAAACATCTATTAATGCCATCCGCGATATCTGTCACATTCCCGTCAATAGCGTTAACTGCTTCAAAAATTTGGTTGATTATTGTCCCAACTCCAGCGCCTGACACTTGACGCAATGGTTGGTTTATCTAAATTGTACAGGCGTGAGTTGGCGAGGTTTTGAACAGCCCCCACTCCACCACCGGTTCATTCCATCTTACTTAATAAGATATACGAAGGATGTCGAAGCATGGAAATGGGTACTGTTAAGTGGTTCAACAACGCCAAAGGGTTCGGGTTCATCTGCCCTGAAGGCGGCGGCGAAGATATCTTCGCTCATTATTCCACCATTCAGATGGATGGTTACAGAACGCTAAAAGCCGGGCAGTCGGTTCGGTTTGATGTTCACCTGGGGCCAAAAGGCAATCATGCCAGTGTCATTGTGCCCATCGAAGCAGAAGCTGTTGCATAGCCCTCTGATTCATTGTGTACATCCTCCAGTCAAAATGCCAGCCCGATCGGCTGGCATTTTTATTTCCGCTACTCGCGCGCCAGCGCATCCACCGGATCGAGCCGCGCCGCGTTGCGCGCCGGGAGCCAGCCAAACAAAACGCCCGTCGCTGTTGAACATAAAAATGCCGTCAGCAGCGCAAACGGTGAGAAACCAATTTCCCAGCCGGGTAAAAACAGTTGCAGCGTAAAGGCAATCAGCATCGACAACGCAATCCCCAACGCACCGCCAACTAAACACACCAGCACCGCTTCAATCAGAAACTGTTGCAGCACATCGCTTGCCCGCGCGCCAACGGCCATACGAATACCGATCTCACGCGTACGTTCCGTCACGGACACCAGCATGATATTCATCACGCCAATTCCCCCCACCACGAGCGAAATAACCGCGACAAGCGTCAGGAACATCTGAAGAGTACGTGTGGTCTTTTCAGCCGTTTTCAAGAGGCCGTCCATGTTCCAGGTGAAGAAATCTTTCTTGCCGTGGCGCAGCGTAAGCAGACGCTCAATCTGTTGCTCAGCCTGGGCGCTGTCGTATCCCTCTTTCACCCTCACGGTAATGGAGTTCAGCCATGACTGGCCCATAATCCGCCCGGAAATCGTCGTGTACGGCAGCCAGACGCGCAAAATTTTGCTGCTACCGAACATCGACTGCTTTTCTTCTGCCACGCCAATCACCGTGGCTGGCATGTTCCCCACCAGGATCACTTCCCCTACCACGCTGGATTTACCCGGGAACAGCTGTTTACGCGAGTTTGCGTCGAGCACGACAACCTGCGCTCTCCCGGCGAGCTGCTCTGCGTTGAAGGTTGCCCCTTCGCTGAACGTCATGCCGTAAACGTTGAAATAGTCGCCGCTGACGCCGTTCGCGCTGGCCGCGACGTCGATATTCCCGTAACGCAGGCGCAGGTTTTGCGAAACGGCCGGAGTCGCCGAATTCACCCACGGCTGCTTCTGGATCGCCGCCAGATCGTCATATTTCAGCGCCTGCTGATTTTGCGGCTCATCGTCGCCAAAATCTTTACCAGGATAGACATCAATGGTGTTCGTGCCAATCGCGCGAATATCCGCCAGCACCAGCTGTTTGGCTGCATCGCCCACCACCACAATCGACACCACCGACGCGATCCCGATGATAATGCCGAGCATGGTGAGGAGCGTGCGCATTTTATTCGCCGCCATCGCCAGCCAGGCCATGGTTAACGCCTCGCGAAAGCCGCTGACGAACTGCCCCCATCCCGTCGGTGGCGGCAGCACCTCTTTGTGTACGCCCGCGTGGTTTTTCCTGGCCGGTGGGTTGCTGATCAATTCGCCGTCATGGATCTCAATGATCCGCTCAGCCTGCGCTGCAACCTGCGGATCGTGGGTCACAATAATCACCGTGTGCCCCTGATCGCGCAGCTGGTGCAGGATCGCCATCACCTCTTCGCCAGAATGACTGTCGAGCGCGCCGGTCGGTTCATCGGCCAGAATGACCTGTCCACCGTTCATCAGCGCTCGGGCGATACTGACGCGTTGCTGCTGCCCCCCGGACAGCTGCGAAGGCTGATAATCAACGCGCTCCGCCAACCCCAGTCGGGTTAATAATGCCTGAGCGCGTTCGAGACGTTTTTTGCGCTCAACGCCCGCGTAAACCGCAGGAACCTCAACGTTTTGCGCGGCCGTCAGATGCGAGAGCAAATGATAGCGCTGGAAAATAAAGCCAAAGTGCTCGCGCCGCAGCCGCGCCAGCGCATCGCTATCGAGAGTGGAAATATCCGTTCCCGCCACGCGATATGTGCCACTGGTCGGCTTATCCAGACAGCCCAGAATGTTCATCAGCGTGGATTTACCGGAACCTGACGCGCCGACAATAGCGACCATCTCGCCAGGCTCAACCTGAAGCGTGATCCCTTTCAGAACCTCCACCGCGCCCTCTCCGGAAGGATAGCTCCGGCGAATATTATTCAGCTCAAGCAAGGCCGTCATTTAGCGGCTCCGGGCTGACTTTCGCCGATGACGACTTCCTCTCCCTCTTCCAGGCCTTTGACTATCACCACGTCAGTATCATTGCGCTCGCCAATTTCAACCTCACGTTCGCGCGTTTCGCCGTTACGCAATACTTTGACTTTATAACGATTCACCCCCGCCGGTTCGCCGAGCGCCGCCAGCGGCACCGTCAGAACGTCTTTCACGCCGGTGAGCTGAATATGGACCTGTGCGGTCATCTCCAGACGCAGTACGCCTTTCGGGTTGGGCACTTCAAAACGGGCGTGATAGAAAATAGCGTCGTTGACTTTTTCCGGCGTCGGCAGAATGTCTTTCAGCACGCCTTCATAACGCGTAAGCGGATCGCCCAGCACCGTAAACCACGCCTTTTGGCCCGGTTTGAGATGGATCACGTCAGCTTCCGAAACCTGGGCTTTGACCAGCATGGTGCCCATATCTGCGAGTGTCAGAATGTTTGGCGCTTGCTGCGCGGCGATCACCGTCTGACCCTGAAGCGTGGTGATTTGCGTCACTTCGCCCGCCATGGGGGCCACGATGCGGGTGTATTCGAGATTCGCTTTGGCCGTATCCAGCGACGCCTGGTTACGTTTGATTTGCGCGTCAATCGTGCCAATTTGCGCCTGTTTGACCGCCAGCTCGGTGGCTGCGGTATCCAGATCCTGACGCGAAATCGCCTGGGTTTTGGCCAGTGCCTGCTGACGCCCAAGCGTCACCTGTGCGAGTTTACGTTCCGCCTCGGCCTGACTGCGCTGCGCCCGCAGCTCCATGAGCGTCGCTTCCACTTCGCGGATTTGGTTTTCTGCCTGCTCAGGATCGATAACCCCCAAAAGCTGGCCTTTTTTCACTTTGTCACCAATTTCCACAGAGAGCGTTTTCAACTGACCACTCACCTGCGCACCGACATCCACTTTGCGCAGCGCGTCCAGCTTTCCGGTTGCGAGGACGTTTTGTTGCAGTTCGCCCGGCCGGACAATCAGCGTTTGGTAGTGCGGCACGGGCGCGTTCAGAACCTGCCATAGCCAGAAACCACCGACGATTACCACGACTGCCAGCAGAAGATAGAGCTTCCTGCGTTTTCCCTTAAGGTTCATAAATATTCCAAATAAATGTTCTGGCAATTATAACCGTTGATTCTATCTAAACTGTTCGTCAACGAAACCCCTGTTTTTGGTATCGCAAAACCTTTGTTGACGCGCTGTTGATTATAGACCTGCTGAAATACAGATCTTATCCTGAAGCCGGTAATCATCATGTCTTCCATCGTCGATACACCTTATTCACAGCAGCCTCAACCAAAATCAGGCTGGCAGCTTTTCAAAAGTCTTGCTTCCGGTGAATATACGCCTGGCCTCGCCTGGCAAAATCCGTCGTATCGACGCAAATTCATGTTACGTTCACTGGCGACACCGTTCAGCACCACCCGCCTGCTGGCAAGCCTGGCAAAGCAACCGCGCCTGATGCAAATGATGCAGGTCCAGCCTGGGTTGCCGTGCCGTTTACATCGCCCGTGGCTGTCTGTGAATATGGATCGTCAGAAAACGCTCGACGCGCTGGCCTGGCATTATCAGACAATGAATTCTGTTCTTCCCCCCGCGTTGATGAATGGCTATTTATCCAAACAGGGCATGACGTTACTGACTCTGACAGGAAAAGACGAGCAACAGTTTACCGTTCGCCTCTGCGCCGATGCGTTTCTGGATAAAGAAGGCGAAGCGACGCTGGCGTTTTGCGATCGGGAAAATACCATTCTGGCTGAGTTGACCTTTACGCTCTGCCAGTTTGAGGGAAAATCGACGCTGTTTATCGGTGGCATGCAGGGCGCAAAAGCCTTTGTGCCGCATGAACTGATCCAGGGAGCGACCAAAGCCTGCCACGGCCTGTTCCCGAAACGTCTGCTGGTGGAAGCCGCCATGACGCTGGGCGCAGTCTTCCCGGTTGAGCAGATTTTGGCGGTCAGTAACGCTACGCATATTTATCGTAGCTGGCGCTATCGCAAGAAAAAAGAGGGCAAACTGCTGGCGGATTACGACAGTTTCTGGCGCTCCATTGGTGGCGAACAGCACCCGACCGGCAATTTTTCGCTCGCGCTCGAAATGCCCCGCAAGCCTATGGAAGATATCGCGAGCAAGAAACGCGCCGAGTACCGTCGTCGCTATGAGCTTCTGGACAGCCTGATCGCTCAGGTCAATCAGGCCGCACGCGGCTAATCCGCTTTCCCGCGTGCCAGCCACAGCACGCGGGAAAACATTTTCCGCAGCAGCGTGGGCACGGACTCGACGCCCCTTCTTCCGGCCTCCGCCGCCACTTCAATCGCCAGATCGGGTTTTGACGAGCGATGAATCGCCTTCGTGATCACCCGCCGCATGTTCATCGGCACATTGAGCGGAATCATCGCCACCCGATGAAAAACGTCGTCAAAACCCTGACGATACATAAAGTGTTCCATGTCCATCGCCGGTAATGCCGTGAGATGCACGCGCTCCTCTTCGCCGTTATTACCCAGCACACCGCGCACGGTGCTGGCGTACTTTTTCCCGGCTTCATCACCATCCACCAGCACGTGCCATTCGATGCCCATACGGCTTGCGAACTTAATCAGCGGCTTTAAACCAGACTGGGCGAACTCAATGACTTTGATGCCTTCCGCATCGAAATGATGCCCGCACTGACGCGCCAGTTCGTTGATCACCCAGGTTTCGGTTTCCCCTTCAACCAGGAGCCAGCAGCGCGCAAACAACGACGACGCGCGATTGAAACGAATATGAAAGGCAATGCGGCGACCATCTTCGGCGCTCAACCCGCCAGGGCCGAGGCGGAACGCCGTGACGCGTGATGACTCGCGCACCAGCCGACAGACGTGCTCGACGGGCGTCAATGAAAGCAGTTCTCCGGAATTAGTGGTGGTGATGCGCTGGAGCGGCAGCAAATTGAGCAGATGCCATGCCACCGAAAGCATGATGGGATGCAGCCGCGTTTCAGGATCTTCGACGAGCAGCAGCGGACGGGCATCTTTGTCGAGCTGAACGTTGCCTTTCGCCTGCAACAGCGTGGAGAACAATCCCAGCAGGATGACGCGATGAGACCGTCCGCCAGGTTTATCGATCATCCGGTTGATAATGTCCAGATAGCGCCAGCTGCGCTGCTCGTCATACGAACGGCGGCGCATTAGCCGGTTATGCGTTTGCGTTGTCCCCTGCTCAGAAAAATAGTGCTCCAGCAGTTGCACCATCGCTGACAGCCCCTGGCGAATTTGCCCGTCAGTCAGATTTTGCGGACGAGCCACCAGCTCGCGCGCCAGAAAGTCCAACTCGCGGGCCGTCACTTCGACTTCAGGCAAATGAGGCACCGTACCGTTACGGATCCGGCGCATAAAACGTGCATCCCGCAGACGTAATACCGGCATCAGGCGCACCAGATGGCGAGCCTGTTCGTCGATATTCTCAAGCGCTATTTGATGACCTTTGGCATCCATAAACCCGCGTAGCGTCAGCACGGTGTCGTCTTGCGCCAGTTCACCTTCCAGACGGTAAAAAATGCGCTGGTAATTGTCATCACAAGGCACCCAGCAGGGTGAAAGCGGGCGATAACGCCGAACGCGGTGGCGACCGGGCTCAAGTTCGCGGAAAGTCAGAATGATATGCAGATGACGTTCTCGCCCTAGGATATCGCCGGGCGGGAACCAGAAATCTTCCCGAGCAAAGCTGTACAGTTCAGCTCCAGGCGCAAGCAATAAGGTTAATGCATCCAGAAGACTGGATTTACCCCAGGCGTTTTCACCAATCAGAACATTGTTCTGTTCCAGCATGAGCGACAAACGATTAATGCCGCGAAACCCGACAATCTCCACACGCTCGAGAAGCATATAACCCCCGCGAATTAGTCACTTTTTCCTTCAAGTTATCAGGAGTATAGCGCCCAGCGACGAGACAGAACACTCTGGCGTCGGTTTGGTGTTTGTCACGCAGCGTTAAAATCAGAATTTGCTCGCGAGCTTTCATTTGAAATACACCCTGCCGCGCAAGATACTACGCGTCCAGAATTGAGCTACGCTTTATTTCAGTCCAATTCCAATAATAACTAACATCACATTGCCTTAAATCAAATTAACAGAATTTATTTAAGTGGTATTGCTAAGTTATTGCTTTCTAAAATATCGGCTCTTTGAGTCGTCATCCTTTTAGGCGATATACAGCCGTACGCAGAATAGCGTATGGAATTTAACGAGGTGGTTATGTTTAGAAAATTAGCGGCGGAATGCTTTGGTACATTCTGGCTGGTATTTGGTGGCTGCGGTAGCGCAGTGCTTGCAGCAGCATTTCCGGAATTAGGCATTGGTTTTGCGGGTGTGGCATTAGCTTTTGGTTTAACGGTATTAACCATGGCATTTGCGGTCGGGCATATTTCCGGCGGTCACTTTAACCCTGCCGTGACATTAGGTCTGTGGGCCGGCGGTCGTTTCCCGGCAAAAGACGTGATTGGCTATATTATTGCCCAGGTTGTCGGCGGCATTATTGCAGCGGCGGTTCTGTATGTTGTCGCCAGCGGTAAAGCTGGCTTTGATGCGACAGCAAGCGGTTTTGCCTCAAACGGTTACGGCGAACACTCTCCTGGCGGCTTCTCTATGCTGTCAGCGATAGTGATTGAAATTGTCCTGACCGCCGGTTTCTTGCTGGTGATTCACGGGGCGACAGACAAAAACGCACCAGCGGGATTTGCGCCAATTGCTATCGGTCTGGCGTTAACCCTGATTCACTTGATCAGTATTCCAGTGACCAATACCTCGGTTAACCCGGCACGCAGTACCGCCGTCGCCCTCTTCCAGGGTGGCTGGGCGCTTCAGCAGCTGTGGCTGTTCTGGGTGATGCCAATTATCGGCGGTATTTTGGGTGGCGTGCTGTACCGCACCCTGCTTGAAAAGCGTCGTTAATTCACTCCGCGACTCAGCCGGGTGGTCATTGCGCCACCCGGCTTTTATTTTGCATCTTTACTGAGCAGTCTTTATTGGGTAGTGTCTTTGGCGCTATTCAGATACTTATAAAGGACAGGCTGTTCATGTTTTCAGGACTTTTAATCATTCTGCTGCCACTGGTAGTGGGCTACCTTATTCCCCTCCGTCACGCCTCCGCTTTAAAACTCATTAATCGCTTTCTGAGTTGGATTGTTTACGTGATCTTGTTTTTCATGGGGATAAGCCTCGCATTCCTGGATAATCTGGCCGCCAATCTGCTGTCAATTCTCCATTATTCCATTGTCACTATTGTGGTTATTTTGGTGTGTAATATTGCCGCGCTGTTGTGGCTAGAACGAACCATTCCGTGGAGAAATCATCACCAGCAAGAAAAATTACCCTCACGAATTGCGATGGCGCTGGAGTCATTAAAACTGTGCGGTGTGGTGGTGCTGGGTTTTCTGCTCGGCCTGACAGGGCTTGCGTTTTTACAGCACGCAACCGAAGCCAGCGAATATACATTAATTTTCCTGCTGTTCCTGATTGGTATTCAGCTGCGTAATAACGGCATGACCCTGAAACAAATCGTGCTAAATCGCCGAGGGATGATTGTCGCGGTGGTCGTCGTGGCAAGCTCCATGGTCGCGGGGGTGATTAACGCGTTTATTCTCGATCTGCCGCTAAAAACCGGCCTGGCGATGGCATCAGGGTTTGGATGGTATTCGTTGTCCGGTATTTTACTCACCGAATCATTTGGTCCGGTTATCGGCAGCGCCGCGTTCTTTAACGATCTGGGTCGAGAACTGATCGCGATTATGCTCATTCCGGGGCTGGTGCGTCAGAGCCGCTCAACGGCGCTCGGCCTGTGCGGAGCCACATCGATGGACTTCACGCTGCCCGTTTTACAGCGCTCGGGTGGGCTGGAGCTGGTGCCTGCCGCCATCGTGCATGGTTTTATTTTGAGCCTGCTGGTACCGATTCTGATGGCGGTTTTCTCCGCCTGATACCTCTCTGGCGGTAGCCCTCTACCGCCAAAATTGCGCTAAATCAATATCCCTTTACTTTGTAGAAGAAAGACCTTTTCTACGTCCCGCCAAGCGCATAATCTTAAACATGTATCTAAAATATAACTTTAATAGGTGTGATTATGTTTTGTGTGCAATGCGAACAAACCATCCGTACCCCCGCCGGCAACGGCTGCTCCTACTCGCAGGGTATGTGCGGTAAAACGGCAGAAACGTCTGACCTGCAAGATCTCCTGATTGCGGCCCTGCAAGGCCTGTCCGCCTGGGCCGCAAAAGCGCGTCAATACGGCATTGTGGATCACTATGTCGATAACTTCGCACCGCGCGCCTTTTTCTCCACGCTGACTAACGTGAACTTCGATTCTCCACGCATCGTGGGCTACGCGCGTGAAGCCATTGCCCTTCGTGAAGCACTGAAAGCACAAAGCCTGAATGCAGAAGCCAATGCTGCGGTGGATAACCCAATGGCTGACCTGCAACTGGTGAGCGACGATCTGGGCGACCTGCAGCGTCAGGCGGCAGACTTCACCCCGAACAAAGATAAAGCGGCGATCGGTGAGAATATTCTCGGCCTGCGCCTGCTGTGCCTGTACGGCCTGAAAGGCGCAGCGGCCTATATGGAACACGCCCACGTACTCGGTCAGTACGACAACGACATTTACGCCCAGTACCACAACATCATGGCGTGGCTGGGGACCTGGCCTTCCGATATGAACGCGCTGCTGGCGTGCTCAATGGAAATCGGCCAGATGAACTTCAAAGTGATGAGCATTCTGGATGCGGGCGAAACCGAGACTTACGGTCACCCAACCCCAACGCAGGTGAACGTGAAAGCGACTGCCGGTAAGTGTATTTTGATCTCCGGCCACGACCTGAAAGACCTCTACAATCTGTTGCTGCAAACCGAAGGAACAGGCGTTAACGTCTACACCCACGGCGAAATGCTGCCTGCACACGGCTATCCGGAGCTGCGCAAATTCAAACATCTGATCGGTAACTACGGCAGCGGCTGGCAGAATCAACAGGTGGAATTTGCCCGCTTCCCAGGCCCCATCGTGATGACCTCAAACTGCATTATCGATCCAACCGTCGGTTCTTATGACGATCGCATCTGGACCCGCAGCATTGTCGGTTGGCCAGGTGTGAGCCACCTCGAAGGTGATGATTTCGCACCGGTTATCACCCAGGCACAGCAGATGGCGGGCTTCCCGTTCAGCGAAATCGAACACATGATCACCGTGGGCTTTGGCCGCGAAACCCTGTTGGGTGCTGCTGATTCTCTGATCGATCTGGTGAGCCGCGAAAAACTGCGTCACATCTTCCTGGTGGGCGGCTGTGACGGCGCACGGGGTGAACGTAACTACTTCACCGATTTCGCCACCAGCGTCCCGCAGGATTGTCTGATCCTAACCCTAGCCTGCGGTAAATATCGCTTCAACAAACTGGACTTCGGCGATATCGAAGGCCTGCCGCGTCTGATTGATGCCGGTCAGTGTAACGATGCGTACTCAGCAATTATCCTGGCGGTGACGCTTGCCGAGAAACTGGGCTGCGGCGTGAACGATCTGCCGCTGTCTCTGGTGCTCTCCTGGTTCGAACAGAAAGCGATCGTGATCCTGCTGACCCTGCTGTCGCTGGGCGTCACCAATATCGTTACCGGTCCGACCGCGCCAGGCTTCCTGACCCCGGACCTGCTGGCCGTGTTGAACGAGAAATTCGGTCTGCGTTCCGTGACGACCGTAGAAGAAGACATGCAGCAACTGCTGAGCGCGTAAGGAGTATTTATGACGATGCCAACCTCACAATGTCCGTGGCGGATGCAGGTTCATCACATCCATCAGGAGACGCCGGATGTGTGGACGCTTTCACTGCTGTGCCATGACTTCTATCCGTACCGTGCGGGTCAGTATGCGCTGGTTAGCGTTCGCAATGCTGCCGACACGCTGCGTGCGTACACCCTTTCCTCGACACCGGGCGTGAGCGAGTACATTACGCTCACCATCCGCCGTATTGACGAGGGCGCGGGATCGCAGTGGCTGACCAACGACGTTAAGCGCGGGGATTATATTTGGCTCTCCGATGCGCAGGGGGATTTCACCTGCGACGACAAAGCCGATGATAAATTCCTGATGCTGGCTGCGGGTTGTGGCGTAACGCCGGTGATGTCGATGCGTCGCTGGCTGGCAAAAAATCGTCCGCACGCTGACGTGCAGGTTATCTTTAGCGTGCGCTCTCCCGACGATGTGATTTTTGCCGACGAATGGCGAAATTATCCTGTGACGATGGTGGCAGAAAATAACGCCACTCACGGCTTTGTCGCCGGTCGTCTGAGCCGTGAACTGCTGCAAAGCGTGCCGGATATCGCGTCGCGTACGGTGATGACCTGTGGGCCTGCGCCGTATATGGACATTGTCGAAAAAGAGGTTCACGCGCTCGGGGTGACTCGCTTCTTTAAAGAGCAGTTCTTCACGCCAGTGGCAGAAGCCGTAACCAGCGGCGTGAAATTCACCAAGCTACAACCGGCGCAGACCTTTTTCGGTGGCGTTGGCACCACGCTGTTGGAAGCGCTGGAAAGCAACAAGGTTCCGATTGTCGCCGCCTGCCGTGCTGGCGTGTGCGGTTGCTGCAAAACGAAAGTGGTGTCTGGTGACTATACCGTCAACAGCACCATGACGCTGACGGAAGCAGAGATCGCCGAGGGCTACGTGCTGGCCTGTTCCTGTCATCCGCAGGGTGATTTGGTACTGGCGTAACGTCGTTCTCACCTGTTAAAACGCGAAAGGCCAGCATCTGCTGGCCTTTTTATTTCGCGTATTTCTAAGCTGCCTGTACGGTAGTGAACTGAAGCAATCTTCACCTTTCCTTTTGATACTTAAAGTGAAATTCGATTCCAGCGCGCCAAACCCTTTTTTCTTAGATACTTATTCTACTCAACAATATCAATGACTTAAACAGCACCCACAAAAAAGGGTTCCGAAGAACCCTCTCTGTGGAAGCTGGTTTTTATCTCGATATAAGCTCGCGCCGCCCGGATAAAACCTTACTTCCAGGCCGGGTCTTTGGCTAAGGCATAGCGCCCAGCACCTAAAAACGCCACGGCTAACGCGCCGATAAAGAAATACACCAGACTTTCGATCGCCCATGCGCCTACTGCGTCCAGCGCGAACGTTTTGCCGGTGCCGACCATCAGCCAGGCGACAATCATCGTGAAGGCCAGCACCAGCGCTGCCGGACGCGTCAGAATGCCCAGCACAATCAGCACAGGCGCAACCACTTCGCCAATCAACACGCCATAGGCGATAAACCCTGGTAATCCTTTTGCCACCAGCATGCCGCTAATGCCATCCACGCCGCCAATCAGCTTGTGCATCCCGTGGAACAGCATTAACCCACCAACGGCCAATCGCAGTAACAGCTTGCCAAAATCTTCATGCGTTAGCGTTTTATTAACAGCAATTAACAATGATTTAACCATCTGAAATGATTCCTGTTTTTACTTGAAGTCTCAACAGAATATGACGAATTGTTGCACAATGAAAGTAACTATTAATCAGGGGGATTTAACGGGCAGAACGGCCATTTTCTTCTAAGCTTGTAAGCGTTATCACATAACGGAGATGGACACCCATGAAACAGACCGTAGCGGCTTACGTCGCGAAAACGCTGGAACAAGCTGGAGTGAAACGCATCTGGGGCGTGACCGGCGATTCACTTAACGGACTCAGCGACAGCCTCAACCGAATGGGCACCATCGAATGGATGCCCACCCGCCATGAAGAAGTCGCGGCATTTGCCGCAGGCGCGGAAGCGCAACTGACAGGCGAGCTGGCGGTTTGCGCCGGATCGTGCGGGCCGGGTAATTTGCATTTGATAAACGGTTTGTTCGACTGCCATCGCAATCACGTTCCGGTGCTGGCCATTGCCGCACATATTCCGTCGAGCGAAATCGGCAGCGGCTATTTTCAGGAAACGCATCCGCAGGAGCTGTTCCGTGAATGTAGCCACTACTGCGAGCTGGTTTCCACGCCGGAGCAAATCCCTCAGGTGATGGCAATTGCGATGCGCAAAGCGATCCTCAATCGCGGCGTTTCGGTCGTGGTGTTGCCTGGCGACGTGGCGTTGAAAGCCGCGCCAGAGGGCGCGAGCACGCACTGGTACCCCGCGCCGCAGCCGGTTGTCACGCCAGCGGAAGAGGAGCTCAAAAAACTGGCTCAGCTCTTACGCTACTCCAGCAACATTGCGCTCATGTGCGGCAGCGGCTGCGCGGGTGCGCATAAAGAACTGCTGGAATTTGCCGGAAAACTAAAAGCACCGATTGTTCACGCCCTGCGCGGCAAAGAACATGTGGAGTACGACAACCCTTACGACGTGGGGATGACCGGTCTGATCGGTTTCTCCAGCGGCTTCCACACGATGATGAACGCCGATACGCTGGTGCTGCTCGGCACGCAATTCCCCTATCGCGCGTTCTATCCAACTGACGCGAAAATCATCCAGATCGATATTAATCCCGGCAGTATTGGCTCGCACAGCAAGGTCGATATGGCGCTGATTGGCGATATCAAAGCCACGCTCGCGGCCCTGATCCCACATCTGGAAGAGAAAACCGATCGCAAATTCCTCGACAAAGCGCTCAGCGATTATCGTGACGCGCGCAAAGGGCTGGACGACCTCGCGAAGCCGAGCGACAAGGCAATTCATCCGCAGTATCTGGCGCAACAGATTAGCCATTTCGCCGCTGATGACGCCATCTTTACCTGCGATGTGGGCACCCCCACCGTCTGGGCCGCGCGTTATCTGAAAATGAACGGCAAGCGCCGACTGATCGGCTCCTTCAACCACGGTTCAATGGCCAACGCCATGCCGCAAGCGCTAGGCGCTAAAGCCACCGCGCCGGAGCGTCAGGTTGTCGCCATGTGCGGCGACGGCGGATTCAGCATGCTGATGGGCGATTTTTTATCGGTCGTACAGATGAAGCTGCCGCTGAAAATCGTGGTGTTCAATAACAGCGTGCTGGGATTCGTGGCGATGGAGATGAAAGCCGGTGGCTATCTGACCGACGGCACGGATCTGCACGATACCAACTTTGCGAAAATCGCCGAAGCCTGCGGTATCACGGGTATCCGCGTGGAAAAAGCCGCAGACGTGGATGAAGCGCTGCAACGTGCGTTTTCCATCGACGGTCCGGTGCTGGTCGATGTCGTGGTGGCCAAAGAAGAGCTGGCGATCCCACCGCAAATCAAACTGGAGCAGGCCAAAGGCTTTAGCCTGTATATGCTGCGCGCCATTATTAGCGGTCGCGGTGACGAAGTGATGGAGCTAGCAAAAACCAACTGGCTCAGGTAAAAATATCCTTTTAAAGTCATACGCAAAAATCATTCGTGATGCGTCAAAGCGGCAAGCCTGAAACCCCAGGAACACAAAATGTGACAGGGGTTTGCAGGTGCCGCTAACGCGCAGGCGTGAAAGATGCGTGTATATAAGGATATGCCATGATTGATTTACGCAGTGATACCGTCACCCGTCCGAGTCGTGCCATGCTTGAAGAGATGATGGCCGCACCGGTCGGGGACGACGTATACGGTGACGACCCAACGGTCAACGAACTCCAGCGCTATGCCGCGGAATTAGGCGGTAAAGAGGCGGCGCTGTTCCTGCCTACCGGCACGCAGGCCAATCTGGTCGCATTGCTTAGCCATTGCGAGCGCGGCGAAGAGTATATTGTGGGCCAGGGCGCGCATAACTATCTGTACGAAGCCGGTGGCGCGGCGGTGCTCGGCAGCATTCAGCCGCAGCCGATTGATGCCGCGTCTGACGGCTCCCTGCCGCTGGATAAAGTCGCGGCCAAAATCAAAGCCGACGATATTCACTTCGCACGGACCAAACTGCTCAGTCTGGAAAATACCCATAACGGTAAAGTCCTTCCGCGCGAATACCTGAAAGCCGCGTGGGCGTTCACCCGCGAGCGCAATCTGGCGCTGCATGTCGACGGCGCGCGCATCTTTAACGCCGTGGTGGAATATGGCTGCGAGCTGAAAGAGATTACTCAATACTGCGATACGTTCACGATTTGTCTTTCAAAAGGTCTGGGGACGCCGGTCGGATCGCTGTTGGTCGGCGATGCGGGTTACATCAAGCGCGCCAACCGCTGGCGTAAAATGACCGGCGGCGGTATGCGTCAGGCTGGCATTCTGGCCGCAGCTGGACTGTATGCGCTGAAAAACAACCTCGCGCGCCTGAAAGACGATCATGACAATGCCGCGTGGATGGCGACTCAACTGCGTGAAATCGGCGCGGATGTGATGCGTCACGATACCAATATGCTGTTCATTCGCGTGGGTGATGAAAACGCCGCCGCGCTGGGTGAATTCATGAAATCCCGTGGCGTGCTGTTAAACGCATCCCCAGTGGTGCGCCTGGTAATGCACCTTGACGTCAGTCGCGAGCAGCTTTCTGACGTGGTGAAACACTGGCAGGCCTTTTTACAGCGCTAAGGAGCACACCGTGCCGCAACGTATTCTGGTGCTCGGCGCCAGTGGCTATATCGGTCAGCATTTGACGTCCGCATTAAGTGAGCAAGGACATCAGGTGCTGGCGGCGGCACGCAATACTGAGCGCCTCCAGAAGCTGAACCTGCCCAACGTCAGCTGTCACAATGTTGATCTCAACTGGCCAAAGGAATTGCCCATCCTGCTGGAGGGCGTCGATACGCTCTATTATCTGGTGCACAGCATGGGCGAAGGCGGTGATTTTATCGCGCATGAACGCCAGGTGGCGTTGAACGTGCGCGACGCCCTGCTGAAAACGCCCGTTAAGCAGATCATTTTCTTAAGCTCGTTGCAAGCGCCTGAAAGCGAGCAGTCCGATCACCTGCGCGCGCGTCAGCTTACGGGTGAAATGCTGCGCAGCGCCACTATTCCGCTTACCGAATTACGTGCCGGGATCATCGTGGGCGCAGGATCGGCGGCATTTGAAGTGATGCGCGATATGGTTTACAACCTGCCGGTGCTGACGCCACCGCGCTGGGTACGCTCGCGCACCACGCCGATTGCGCTGGAAAATCTGCTGCATTATCTGATGGAACTGCTGAATCATCCCAGCGCGCAGCATCGCGTGCTGGAAGCCGCCGGGCCGGAAGTGTTGAGCTATCAGGAACAGTTTGAACATTTTATGAGGGTCAGCGGGCGTCGCCGCTTGCTGGTGCCCATCCCCTTCCCAACCAGTTGGATCTCCGTCTGGTTTTTGAACGTCATTACGTCCGTTCCGCCGACGACAGCCAAAGCGCTGATCCAGGGACTGAAACACGATCTGCTGGCCGATGACCGCGAATTGCGAGCGCTGATCCCGCAAGATCTGATCCGTTTCGACGACGCAGTGCGCAACACGCTAAAAGAAGAAGAGAAGCTGATGAACTCCAGCGACTGGGGTTATGACGCGCAGGCCTTTGCCCGTTGGCGTCCGGAGTACGGATATTACGCCAAACAGGCGGGCTACACGGTGAAAACCCGTGCCAGCCTCGAAGCACTCTGGGAAGTAGTCAATCAAATTGGCGGCAAAGAGCGCTATTTCTTTGGCAATATTCTCTGGCAAACGCGCGGCATGCTGGATCTACTGGTGGGACACAAGCTGGCAAAAGGCCGGCCTGAACACGCCATGCTGCAGCCAGGCGATACGGTCGATAGCTGGAAAGTGATCATCGTCGAGCCCGAAAAACAGCTGGCGCTGCTGTTCGGTATGAAAGCGCCAGGCCTTGGGCGATTGTGCTTCACGCTGAAAGACAAAGGCGATCACCGCGAACTGGACGTGCGCGCGTGGTGGCACCCGCACGGAATGCCGGGGCTTTTCTACTGGCTGTTGATGATCCCGGCGCACCTGTTTATCTTCCGCGGCATGGCAAAACGGATTGCGCATCTTGCAGAACACAAGTCAGAAAAAATCTGATTAAAACTCTGATTCTTTCACCTTTCCCATTGCATCGTGGCGTGATTCACGGAAGAATGCGCACGAAATTCTTTTCAACACAGTGGATTGATATGAAGGTACTGGTTACCGGCGCCACCAGCGGCTTAGGCCGAAATGCGGTCGAATTCCTGCGCAACAAAGGCATCAGTGTCAGAGCCACCGGTCGCAACGAAGCGATGGGCAAACTCCTGCAAAAAATGGGGGCTGAATTCATCCATGCCGACCTGACGGAGCTGGTTTCTTCGCAGGCCAAAGTCATGCTCGCCGGAATCGATACGCTGTGGCACTGCTCCAGTTTTACCTCTCCCTGGGGAACGCAGGAAGCCTTTGACCTCGCGAACGTGCGCGCCACCCGCCGTCTCGGGGAATGGTCTGTCGCGTGGGGAGTGCGGAATTTCATTCATGTCTCCTCCCCGTCTCTCTATTTCGATTATCACCATCATCGTAATATCCAGGAAGATTTTCGCCCGGCGCGGTTCGCCTGCGAATTTGCGCGCAGTAAAGCCGCCAGCGAAGAGGTGATCGATCTGCTGGCGCAGTCAAACCCGCACACGCGGTTTACCGTTCTGCGTCCGCAAAGCCTGTTTGGGCCGCACGATAAAGTGTTTATCCCGCGTCTGGCTCAAATGATGCATCACTACGGCAGCGTGCTGTTGCCGCGCGGTGGCGATGCACTGGTGGATATGACCTATTTTGAAAATGCGATTCATGCGATGTGGCTGGCGAGCCAGCCAGAGTGCGATAACCTTATTTCAGGTCGCGCGTACAACATCACCAACGGTGAGCCGCAAAGCCTGCGTAATATCGTACAGCGTCTGATCGATGAGCTGAATATTCACTGCCGTATTCGCTCGGTACCCTACCCGATGCTGGACATGATCGCCCGCAGCATGGAACGTTTTGGCAATAAATCCGCCAAAGAGCCCGCGCTAACGCACTATGGCGTGTCAAAGCTCAATTTTGATTTTACGCTGGATACCACGCGTGCTGAAAACGAACTGGGATACAAGCCGATCGTCACGCTGGATGAAGGCATTGTACGCACGGCGGCGTGGCTGCGCGATCACGGTAAACTGCACCGCTAACGCGAATTATCCCTGCCCGTACTTTTCTAATAACGCCTCGGCAATCGCCATAGATTCCGCATCCGCAATACCGTTCCAGACCTCGGGACGGTAGTGCATCTGAAACGCCATAATAATGCGCTTATGCTGCGCCTCAGTGCTATTTTCCGGCACGTCATACCCGTAACGCGCCAGAAGATCGAGCAACGCGGCAGGTTCCACGCTCTGATACGGCGGCTTTCCATTAAGATAAAATGCGACGCGAGCCGGATCGGGCCATGCGCCAATCCCCTGCTGGGCCAGCGCGTGCCACGGGAATAGCGGGCCAGGATCGTCTTTGCGCTGCGGGGCAATATCAGAATGCGCCACCACGTTCTGCGGCTTGATGTCATACCGGGCAATAATGTCTTTGGCGAGCGGAATCAACGCGGCAATTTGCGCAGGCTCAAACGGGGTAAAGGTCTTCACGCTGCCCGTTTTCTGCCAGCCCCGATTTTCCAGCTCAATGCCAATCGAGGTATCGTTAATACGGTTCGTGCCGCGCCAGAAACTCACGCCCGCATGCCAGGCCAGCTCGCTTTCAGGCACCAGTTGCCAGATGCGCGGTTTGCCGTCCGGCGCAGGTGGAGTAGCTGGAATAAGATAATGCGAGCTGACGTGTTTATCGGTCAGCGTTGCCAGAGAACTGTCGAAATCATCTGCTGTATAATGGATCACCAGCACTTTAATGCGTGGATAGGCAGCCTGTGCCTGATGGCGGGTATCCAGCTCATACGTCCCTTTATCGACGATGCCCTTTTCACCCGCGCATCCCACCAGCAGCAAGGCCAGCAGGGAAAGAGACAGCAGACGTTTCATCGACGCGTTTTCACCGCGGTACCGCTGACGCTCACCATCAGCATGCTGGCGTCTTTACCGACCGTTTCATAGTCGATATCAATCCCCACAACCGCATCAGCGCCCAACGCTTTGGCCTGCTCGCCGAGTTCTTTGAACGCGATTTCGCGCGCCTTGCGCAGCTCTTTTTCATAAGCTCCGGAACGCCCACCGACGATATCGCGGATGCCAGCAAAAAAGTCGCGGAAAATATTCGCCCCCAGAATGGCCTCACCCGTTACCACGCCGCAGTACTCGACGATCGGCTGCCCTTCCAGCGTTGGAGTTGTTGAAAATTGCATCGTGTCTCTCCTTTTTACATGCCCTGAACCCTTAAGTTGCGACAACACGGCCGCAACCCGACGGATGACCGGTATCGCGTTCAACGCCTTAGCGCATCACTTCCCCAGCATTATCGGTGCGTTACGCTATGATTGAAAGGATAGTTAATCATTAAGGAAATCAACATGCGCTATTCTGCTTTGACGCTTTTGGTGCCTTGTGCGCTGCTGCTCAGCGCCTGCACCACGCCTGTTACACCGGCATTCAAGGACATCGGAACCCGCAGCGGCCCTTGCATTGACGGCGGTCCTGATGCGGTAGCCCAGCAGTTTTACGACTACCGTATCCAGCATCGCAACAACGACATCACCGCCCTGCGCCCCTACCTGAGCGACAACCTGGCGAAACTGCTGAGCGATGCCACTCGCGACCCGCAACACAACGCGCTGCTCCAGTCCGATCCGTTCTCCAGTCGCACCACGCCGCCTGACAGCGCAGCGGTCGCCAGCGCCTCCACGATTCCGAATACCGATGCGCGAAACATTCCGTTAAGAGTGAAACTGACTCAGGGCGACCAGTCCTGGCAGGACGAAGTGCTGATGATCCGCGAAGGCCAGTGTTGGGCGATTGATGACGTTCGCTATATCGGTGGCAGCGTACACGCCCCGGCTGGCACGCTGCGCCAGTCGATTGAAAATCGCTGAGTAAAAATCGTTACCCCCGTAAAATGTCCGGCATTTCATGAGGAATGCCGACATTTATTCTCACCCCATTTGCCTTCCGCTATTTTGTGCTATGTTTAGATAGAATTACGGGTTATATTTAACTTTTAACGCATAAATATTGCATAACTATTCTGTCAACGGTACTATCTGCGGCCTCAATTGCTATAGATTGCCTGGATGAGTAAAGACTGCCCCGATGAGTATTCAACTAAACGGCA
>Ga0302347_1000691_pt1 | contig 48784 bp, 40 predicted proteins | sample PhyWR1_FD_202178 | JGI IMG/M metagenome (GOLD analysis project Ga0302347, IMG submission 202178) | Leaf surface microbial communities from wheat plants in UC Gill Tract Community Farm, Albany, California, United States - DLSL W.R1 (v2)... | ecosystem: Host-associated > Plants > Phyllosphere >... | reverse complement strand
TGAAAGTAGGTCATTGTCAGGCTCTTACAGCAAGCAAACCCCCAGCGCCCCAAAGGCCTGGGGGTTTTGTTTTTTCTGGCGAAAAATCCGGACTTCCATGAAGACAAAAAAAGAGAGCGCTGCGCGCTCTCTTTTTGCGTTGAACCTACAGCAGGCTTAGGGAGGGCGGTGGCGGCCTCAATCGCGGCTGGGTATGTGTATGCCCTTGAGCAGATGGCGCATGGACTCTTCCACCTGGCCATTGGCGGCCGCGGGCCGAGCCATCTTGCCCTCGGCAATCAGGCGCTTGACGACCCGCAGCAGCGAGTCAAATTCTATGGGTTTGACTAGGAAGGCATCGTAGCCGCCGAACACGCGTCGCACCACATCCTGGCTGGTCGCGCTCATGAAGATGAAGGGAATCTGGCTCAGTGCCGGGTCCTGGCTCAAGGCCTGGCCAAACTCGCCGCCATTCATGACGGGCATCATGAAGTCCGACAGTATCAATGCGGGTTTTTCGCTGGTTCTCAGGATGTCCAGCGCTTGCTGGCCATTGGAGGCAAGTGCAACCCTGTAGCCTTCCGCTTCGAGCAAAAGCTGCAATATCTCGGCATTGCCATATTCGTCTTCGACGATCAGAATCATTTTCATCGAGACAGTCCTTGTTCTTAGGGAGTGAGAGCCTGACCTGCATCGGGGCGAGAAACGAAGATGTTCACTGAAGCCTGGGAGGCCGCGCCGCCCCGCACCTTGGCAATCGTGAGAAGGCGTTGGTCGACTTGGCGGTCGCAGGCGGCTGCGGGAGCGAAAGTGAAGACATTGTCGAACCAGCCTGTCACGCCATCGGCCAGCGGCGTTCCTGCCGCAACCGCCAGCGCGTGGGGATCGACCGTGAACAGCGAAGTCACACCGCGCCGACGCAATTCCACCAGCAGGCGACCGAGGAAACGGTAGCCACGCTCCGGAAACGCCAAAGTGTCGGCCAATCCTGCAAGACCGTCCACAACCAGCCGGCGGATCTTCAGTTCATCCACCAAGCGCAGCAGTTTGTGGCCCATTTCATCCATTGATTCGTCCTCTTGCCCCAAATTCTTGATCACCAACGCACCAGAGACCACGGCTTCTTCGGTTCCCAGGCCGAGTCGAGTCCCGAGCCGACGCAAATCACCGCTGAATTCCATGCTGGAAAGTATCAGCCCTGGAGCATCAGCGGTGGATGCCGCGGCAAAAGCCAGCGCAAAAGTGGTCTTGCCTGTGCCAGTGTGCCCTATTACCGCCGAGGCGCTGCCGCAGGAAAGGCCGTTGCCGTGCAGGACATCGTCGATAGCACGCAATCCGGTCGACAGCATGCTGCTGCCCAGCTTCACATTGCCGTCGCCCAGCGGCAGGCTTTCCAGCCGCGGGAAGAACTGCAAGCCCTGGGTCGAGATGCAAAAGGTATGCTGGCCGCGGATGATCTGGCTACCGCGGAATTTGCGCACCTGCAGCCGGCGCTCCGCGCGCCAGTGAAAGCCGTGGTCCTCGAAAGCGAAGATGCCGTCGACCATGGTCTGTTCTGCGCTCAGTGCATTGCCGTGGCCGCTGGTGAGCACAAGACAGGTGCAGGACATGGCGCTCACCAGGCTCTGGAGTTCGTGCACGAACTGGCGCACCGCATCGTTGGTCATTGAACCAAGGCTGCCGACCACCAGCCCATCGATGACCAGCAGCGATGCACGGTGACGCACCAGTTCGCCGCGCAGCAGGCGCACCACGGCTTTGAGCCCGCCGAGTTCCAGCTCGCGATAGCCACTGACATAGAACACGGTGGCACTGACTTCCTGCTGGTCAAAGAAGATCTGCTGCTCCATGTGCTGCAGCATGCGTGAATGCGATTCCGCCAGCATGGTCACGTACAGCGTGCGGCTTTCACGCCTGGCAAGGGTGTACGCAATCTGATTGGCCAGGGTTGTCTTGCCTACGCCTGGCGGCCCCTCGAAAATGTAGACTCCACCCTCGAACAACCCGCCGTTGAGGATCTCGTCGAGGCCTTCGACAAGGGTTGGCAATCTTTTCATTTTTGTGGACGCTATAGAGATCGAATGGTGTGGACAGCCATTGGCACCACGGAAGTTTTCGATTCTAGGGGAGGCGTGGCATGGCGCGCGGCGTCGCCTGGCCGTATGCGCCGGTATGCTGCGCGTTCATGCGCAGATTGTTCCGACGGCTGCCGAAGGGATGCGGCGGTGAGCCGCTTTCCTTATGCAGTCACTGCAGTGAACTTGCAGCAGTCACCGTTGTCATGGCGCGCTATTTCGCCGCGGCGCCACAGATAGTTCAGATGGGCCAGCGCTTCGCCCAGCGCAAATGTCTGCTCATGCGGGTTGAGGGGGCGGCGGAACATGGCCTGCATCACCTTGGCGGCATTGGTTGGGCCCAGCGCGCAGGCGGCGCGCACTTCATCGAGGCGTTCTGCGTGGTGGTCTTGCAGCTGGCGGATGCGCGTGTGCAGGCCCTGAAAAGGCTTGCCATGCGAGGGCAGCACCAGCGTGTCTTCGGGCAGCGGAAGATAGCGTTGCAGCGAATCGAGGAACCAGCCCAGCGGGTCGCCCTGGGGTTCGTTGGCGTGCACGCTCACATTGGTCGAGATGCGCGGCAGCACCATGTCGCCGCTGATCAGCAACTGCAGCTCGGCGCAGTACAGCGCCATGTGCTCGGGCGCATGGCCGTAGCCGGCAATGCACTCCCAGGTCTGCGTCCCTATCTGGATGCGGTCGTGGTCCATCAGGCGGCGAAAGCTGTCAGGGAGGTCGGGAACAAGCTGCGGGTAGTAGGCCGTACGCTGCAGCACATGCTGCAGGAACTCGGGGTCGTCAAGGCCATGGCGCTGATAGAACGCCGCGTAGCGCGCGCCGCCTTCGAGATTGTGGCTCGCGGGCGGCTTGCAGGCGACCAGCGCCACATGGTAGTCGGTGGCGCTGATCCACAAAGGGGCTTGCCAGCGGCTGCAGAGCCAGTGGGCCAGGCCGATGTGGTCGGGATGCATATGGGTGACCAGCACGCGCACGATGGGCAGGCCTTCGAGCTGCTCGGCGAAGATCTGCTCCCATTGCGCGCGGCTGCTGTCGCTGGCCACGCAGCAGTCGATCACGGTCCAGCCTTCGCGCGCTCCCGCGCCGTCGTCGAAGCTGTCGCGCAGCAGCCAGAGGTTGATGTGGTTGAGCGCGAACGGCAAACCCATTCGTATCCATTTGACGCCTGGCGCGACTTCCAGACAGCTCCCCGCTTGAGGCATCGCATCCGCGAGAGGGTAGTGGATTTCGTGTTCAAGCAGGTTCATGGCGCGGACCTAGAGTTATGTTAACGTTGACGTAAACGTCACCTTTTGCATTCTAGGGATTCGTGCAGGCCTGCATGTCACCTGCGCGGCTCCCCCATACCCCTGTATGCCCATCACCTACACCATCAGCGACCTGGCCAAAGAGTTCGACCTGACCACACGCGCCATGCGCTTCTATGAAGACATGGGGCTGCTGCAGCCCGAAAGAACCGGCCCCGCGGGGCGCAACCGCATCTACAGCGCGCGCGACCGCACGCGCCTGCGGCTGACGCTGCGCGCCAAGCGGCTGGGGCTGTCGCTCAGCGAAGCCAAGGACATCATCGACGTATACGACAGCCCGCGCGACACCGGAGCGCAATTGCGCAAGTTTCTCGAAGTGCTGGGCCAGCACCGCCAGCAACTCGAGGACCGCATGGCCGATCTGCAGATGAACCTGGACGAAGTGCGCGAGCATGAAAACGAGGCACGTCAGCTTTTGGACAAGGTGGATGGGCAAAAATAATTCATAATTGACGTTTACGTAAACGTAATCAAAACAAACCGACAGGAGACAAGCCATGACCGACCTTCCAGGACTCAACTTCCAGCTGGGCGAAGACATCGATGCGCTGCGTGATGCCGTGCGCGAGTTCGCGCAAAGCGAAATCGCTCCGCGCGCTGCCGAGATCGATCGCAACGACCAGTTCCCCATGGACCTGTGGGAGAAGATGGGCGCGCTGGGCGTGCTGGGCATTACCGTGCCCGAGGCCTGGGGCGGTGCGCAGATGGGCTACCTCGCGCACATGGTGGCGATGGAGGAGATCTCGCGCGCCAGCGCTTCGGTCGGTCTGTCGTATGGCGCGCACAGCAATCTGTGCGTGAACCAGATCAACCGCAACGGCAGCGAAGAGCAAAAGCGCAAGTACCTGCCCAAGCTGATCAGCGGCGAGCATGTGGGCGCGCTGGCGATGAGCGAGCCGGGCGCAGGCTCGGACGTGATCAGCATGAAGCTCAAGGCCGAGGACAAGGGCGGCTACTACCTGCTCAACGGCAGCAAGATGTGGATCACCAACGGCCCCGACGCCGACACGCTGGTGGTCTATGCCAAGACCGAGCCGCAGATGGGCGCACGCGGCGTGACGGCCTTCCTGATCGAAAAAGGCATGGCCGGCTTCTCCGTGGCGCAGAAGCTCGACAAGCTGGGCATGCGCGGCAGCCATACCGGCGAGCTGGTGTTCGAGAATGTCGAAGTGCCGGCGCAGAACGTGCTTGGCGGGCTGAACAACGGCGCCAAGGTGCTGATGAGCGGGCTCGACTACGAGCGCGCGGTGCTGACGGGCGGGCCGCTGGGCATCATGCAGTCGGTGATGGATTCGGTCGTGCCGTATATCCATGATCGCAAGCAGTTCGGCCAGAGCATTGGCGAGTTCCAGCTGATCCAGGGCAAGGTCGCGGACATGTACACCGTGCTGCAGGCCGGACGTTCCTTTGCCTATACGGTCGCTAAAAACCTCGATCTGCTGGGAACGGAGCATGTTCGCCAGGTGCGCAAGGACTGCGCGAGCGTGATCCTGTGGTGTGCGGAGAAGGCCACCTGGATGGCCGGCGAAGGCGTGCAAATCTATGGCGGCAATGGGTATATCAACGACTACCCCCTTGGCCGTCTCTGGAGGGATGCGAAACTCTATGAAATCGGCGCGGGAACCAGTGAAATCCGCCGCATGCTCATTGGCCGAGAACTGTTTGCCGAGACCTGCTGAGCGGCCCGCGCCTGTCTTTTGATTACCAGGAATTCCACATGACGACCACTTCCATCGATGAACTCTTCGCTCACAACCGCGCATGGGCTGCCCAGGTGGAGCATGACCGACCCGGGTTTTTCACGGGGTTGATGTCGCAGCAGAAACCGCGCTACATGTGGATCGGCTGCTCCGACAGCCGCGTGCCCGCCAACCAGATCACGGGTCTGGAGCCGGGCGAGATCTTCGTGCACCGCAATGTCGCCAACGTGGTCGTGCCCAGCGATCTCAACTGCCTGTCGACCATCCAGTACGCGGTCGACCAGCTGCATGTCGAACACCTGATGGTGGTCGGCCACTACGGCTGCGGCGGCGTGCTGGCCGCGCTCAACGACCTGCGCATGGGCCTGGTCGACAACTGGATCCGCCATGTGAAGGATGTGCGCGACAAGCACCGCGAACTGCTGGAGTCGCTGCCCGTGGCCTGGCGCCACGACGCGCTGTGCGAGCTCAATTCGATCGAGCAGGTGATGAACATCTCGCAGAGCACGGTGATGCAGGACGCCTGGGCACGCGGCCAGAAGGTCACGCTGCACGGCTGGTGCTATGGCCTCAAGGACGGCCTGATCAACAACCTGCAGATGACACTGCCGGGTGTCGAAGGCGCCGACAAGGCCTACAAGCAGGCCGTGGCGTACGTCGCCAGCCGCGAACGCAGCTGACGCGCGGCGACCCGGTACGGCCCGACTCCTCCAGGCACGGCGTGATGTTTCCCCAGCGTCTCGATGCGCCGCAGGCCTATGACATCGCCAAGGCGATGATGGATGGCTTCAACCGCCACTACCGGCTGTTCCGCTCCGAGTCGGCGCGCGCCAAGCACCGTTTCGAAACCGCTGACTGGCATGGCCAGCAGCGCGCGCAGCGCGAGCGCATCGCGTTCTACGACCTGCGCGTCAAGGAATGCACGCGGCGCCTGGAAAAGGAATTCGCCGCCGGCGGATTGCCGATGGCGGTATGGCAGCAGGTCAAGCTGCATTACATCGGCCTGCTCGTGAACCATTTCCAGCCCGAGCTGGCCGAGACCTTCTTCAATTCGGTCACGACCAAGATCCTGCACCGCACGCATTTCCACAACGATTTCATTTTCGTGCGGCCCGCGGTCAGCACGGAATACATAGAGAACGACGACCCGGCCGCGCGGCCCACCTACCGCGCCTACTACCCCGCGCGCGCGCCCGCGCCACAGTCGCTGCGCGCGACCCTGCGGCAGATCGTTGAAGACTTCGGTCTGCAGCGCGCGTTCGAGGATCTGCCGCGCGATCTGGCGGCGGTCGAGCAGGCGATCCTTGATCAAGGGGTTCTGGAAAAGCAGCGCACCAATTTCCAGATCCAGGTGCTGTCGAGCCTGTTCTTCCGCAACAAGGGCGCCTATTTGGTCGCCAAGCTGATCAACGGCTTCACCGAACTGCCGCTGGTGCTGCCGCTGCTGCACGGGCCGCGCGGCGGTCTGGTGATCGATGCCGCGCTGTTCGGCGAAGACGATCTGCAGGCACTGTTCAGTTTTGCGCGCGCCTATTTCATGGTCGACATGGAAATTCCCAGCGGCTATGTGCAGTTCCTGCGCAGCCTGATGCCGGGCAAGCCGCGCGCCGAGCTTTATACGGCGCTGGGCCTGGCCAAGCAGGGCAAGACGCTGTTCTACCGCGACTTCCTGCACCACCTGCGCTATTCGAGCGACGCTTTTCGCATCGCGCCTGGCATCAAGGGCATGGTGATGCTGGTGTTCGACCTGCCGAGCTTTCCCTATGTGTTCAAGCTGATCAAGGACTACTACCCGCCGCAGAAGGACACGACGCGCGAACAGGTCAAGGCCAAGTACCAACTGGTCAAGCAGCACGACCGCGTCGGCCGCATGGCCGACACGCTGGAGTACAGCCTGGTGGCGTTTCCACGCGAGCGCTTCGACGACGCGCTGATCGCCGAGATAGAGAAATTCGCTCCCAGCCAGCTCGAGATCAGCGACCGCGACGGCGACGGTCGCACCGAGGTCATCATCAGCCACCTCTATATCGAGCGGCGCATGATTCCGCTGAACCTCTACCTGCAGGAAGCGCTCGAGGCCGGGCCGGGCGACGCACGCGCCCAGGCGCAGCTCGCGCGCAGCGTGGTCGAGTACGGCAATGCAATCAAGGACCTGGTGGCGGCGAACATCTTTCCGGGCGACATGCTGTGGAAGAACTTCGGCGTGACGCGCAACGGCAAGGTGGTGTTCTATGACTACGACGAGATCGAATATCTGACGGACTGCAATTTCCGCGCCGTGCCGCAGCCGCGCAACGAGGAAGACGAGATGAGCGGCGAGATCTGGTACGCGGTCGGCCCGCGCGATGTGTTTCCGCAGAGCTTCGCGCCTTTCCTGCTGGGCCATCCCGCGGTGCGCGAGGTTTTTCTGCAGCACCATGCCGACCTGCTCGAGCCCGCGTTCTGGCAGGGCCACCAGCAGCGCATACGCGCCGGCCATGTGCACGATGTTTTTCCGTACGAGCGCGAACGGCGTTTCGTGCGGACTGCGACCGATGACCCGAACGCGCACTGAGCGCCGGGCCTTTCTTCCCATTTCAAACCAACTGGAGACAAAAGAATGACCGAAGCCATTGTGATCGTGGGCGCAGCCCGCACCCCCATGGGCGCCTTCCAGGGCGACTTCAGCGAACTCGCGGCCCATGATCTGGGCGGCGCCGCGATCCGCGCGGCCGTGGAGCGTGCGGGCATCGCGCCCGAGAAAGTCGACGAAGTGCTGTTCGGCAACTGCCTGATGGCCGGCCAGGGCCAGGCGCCCGCGCGCCAGGCCGGGTTCAAGGGCGGCCTGCCGCAGAGCACGGGCGCGGTGACGCTGTCGAAGATGTGCGGCGCGGGCATGGAGGCGACGCTGCTGGCGCATGACCAACTGGTCGCGGGCAGCCGCGACGTGATGGTTGCCGGCGGCATGGAAAGCATGACCAACGCGCCTTATCTGCTGAAGAAGGGCCGCGGCGGCTACCGCATGGGCCACGACAAGATTTTCGACCACATGATGCTCGACGGCCTCGAGGACGCGTATGAGGCCGGCCGTTCCATGGGCACGTTCGGCGAAGACTGCGCGGCCAAGTACCAGTTCACGCGCGAGCAGCAGGACGCGTTTGCCACGGCCAGCGTGCAGCGCGCCCAGGCCGCGACGCAAAGCGGGGCATTCACGGCTGAGATCACGCCGGTGACGGTGTCCACGCGCAAGGGCGACGTGGTGGTGAGCGTCGACGAAGGCCCGGCCAAGGCGCGGCTCGACAAGATCGCCAGCCTCAAGCCGGCGTTCAAGAAGGACGGCACGATCACCGCGGCGTCGAGCTCGAGCATCAACGACGGCGCCGCCGCGCTGGTGCTGATGCGCGAATCGACGGCCAAGGAGCTGGGCTGCAAGCCGCTGGCGCGCATCGTCGCGCATGCGAGCTTCGCCCAGGCGCCCGAGTGGTTCACCACGGCACCCGTGGGCGCGACACAGAAGGCGCTGAAGAAGGCCGGCTGGAGCGTGGCCGATGTCGATCTGTGGGAAATCAACGAAGCCTTCGCGGTCGTGCCGCTGGCGCTGATGACCGAGCTGGGCGTGTCGCACGACATCGTCAACGTGAATGGCGGCGCCTGCGCGCTGGGCCACCCCATCGGTGCCAGCGGCGCGCGCATTCTTGTCACGCTGCTGCATGCGCTGCAGGCCCGCGGCAAGAAGCGCGGCCTGGCCACGCTGTGCATAGGCGGCGGCGAGGCCACGGCCATGGCGATCGAGTTGGTTTAAGCTGCCTGACGGCCCGACAACCGCGGGCGGCATCAGAGAAGGGAAACACCGTGATCACCAACGAGGAGCAGCTGCGAACGCTTTACGAAGCGCCCGCGGAGCGGGCATTGCTCAAGCAGCAGGTGGACCTGGACCGCTACTGCCTGCGTTTCCTGGCGCTGTCGCCGCTGTGCATCGTTTCGACCGCGGGCCCTGCGGGCGCGCTGCTCGATGCCTCGCCGCGCGGCGGCCGCCCGGGCTTCGTCAAGGCGCCCGACAAGAACACGCTGCTGCTGCCCGACGTGGGCGGCAACAACCGGCTCGACAGCATGAGCAATCTGCTGCACGACCCGCGCATAGGGCTGCTGTTTCTCATTCCCGGCTTCGACGAGACGCTGCGCGTCAACGGCACGGCGCGGCTGCGCGACGAAGCGCACTACACGGCCTTGTTCCGCGCAGACAACCCGCGCATCCGGCTGGTGATCGAAGTGACGGTGCACGAAGCCTATCTGCATTGCGCGAAAGCGCTGATGCGTGCGCGGCTGTGGAAGCCCGAGGCCCAGGTGCCGCGCTCGACCATGCCCGGCATGAATCAGATCGTGCATGCGCAGATCGGCCTGCAGGCACCGGCCGAACCGCACGAAGTGATGGTGGCGCGCTATGCGCATCTGATCGCGCAGGAGCAGGGCGTGGCGCCGACGGGCGACGCCTAGCAGCGTAGACGTTTTTAAAGGAGGCGCAATGGCGCAGGTATTGGTGATCGGAGCGTCGCGCGGCATTGGCCGCGAGCTGGCGCAGCAGTACATTGAAAACGGCGATCGCGTGATCGCGACGGTGCGCCGCGCCGAGGACCGCGAGGCGCTGCTGGCGCAGGGCGCGGCGGCCGTGCATCTGATCGATGTGGCCCAGCCGCAGTCGGTCAGCGGCCTGGCCTGGCTGCTCGACGGCGAGAAATTCGACTATGCGTGGTATGTGGCCGGCGTGCTCGACCATCTGCACACGACCACGCCGCCCACGCAGCAGGAGTTCGACCGCGTGATGCACACCAATCTGCTGGGCGCGATGCAGGCCCTGCCCCAGGTCGCACCCACGGTGCAGGCCGCGGGCGGCAAGTTCGCTTTCATTTCGAGCAGCATGGCGCAGATCGGCCATGTCGATGACGACCATTCGTGGCTCTATCGCTGCAGCAAGGCCGCGCTGAACATGGCGGTGGCGACGGCCCAGCATGGCTGGCCCGGCGTGCTGCTGCTGACCATGGACCCGGGCTGGGTGCGCACCGAGATGGGTGGCAGCGTGGCACCGCTGTCGGTCGAGGAAAGCGTGCAGGGAATGCGCGCGACGCTCGCCGGAGCGCAGGCGGCCGATGCGGGCAAGTTGCTGCACCACGACGGCCGCAGAGCCGACAGCTGGTAGCGCGGTGCGCGGCTGAAACAAGACAACAACAGATAACGGAGACAAAAAATATGCTGCTGACCCCCGACCAGGAAATGATTCGCGACGCGGTGCGCGATTTTGCGCAGCGCGAAATCTGGCCGCACGCGGCGCGCTGGGACAAGGAACACCATTTCCCCAAGGACGTGCACCAGGGCCTGGCCGCGCTGGGCGCCTATGGCATCTGCGTGCCCGAAGCCTATGGCGGCGCGGGCCTGGACACGCTGAGCCTGGCGCTGGTGCTGGAAGAAATTGCCGCCGGCGACGGCGGCACCAGCACGGCGATCAGCGTGACCAATTGCCCGGTCAACGCCATCCTGATGCGCTACGGCAGCGAAGCGCAAAAGCAGCAGTGGCTGGTGCCGCTGGCGCGCGGCGAGATGCTTGGGGCGTTCTGCCTGACCGAGCCGCATGCGGGCTCGGATGCGTCATCGCTGCGCACCACGGCGCGCAAGGATGGTGACGACTATGTGATCGACGGCGACAAGCAGTTCATCACCAGCGGCCAGAACGGCCAGGTGGCAATCGTCATTGCGGTCACCGACAAGGCCGCGGGCAAGAAAGGCATGAGCGCGTTTCTGGTGCCGACCAGCGCGCCCGGCTATGTGGTCGCGCGCCTCGAAGACAAGCTGGGCCAGCACAGCAGCGACACCGCCCAGATCCGTTTCGAAGGCTGCCGCATTCCGGCCGCGAATCGGCTGGGAGAAGAAGGCGAAGGCTACAAGATCGCGCTGTCGGCGCTCGAAGGCGGGCGCATAGGCATTGCGGCGCAAAGCCTGGGCATGGCGCGCAGCGCGTTCGAGGTGGCGGTGCAGTATGCCAAGGAGCGCGAAAGCTTCGGCCAGGCCATCATCCAGCACCAGGCCGTGGGCTTTCGCCTGGCCGAGTGCGCGACCCAGCTCGAAGCCGCGCGCCAGCTGATCTGGCATGCGGCCAGCCTGCGCGACGCGGGCCGGCCCTGCCTGCAGGAAGCGGCCATGGCCAAGCTGTTTGCCAGCGAAATGGCCGAGCGCGTCTGCAGCGCGGCGATCCAGACGCTGGGCGGCTATGGCGTGGTCAGCGACTTCCCGGTGGAGCGCATCTACCGCGACGTGCGCGTGTGCCAGATCTACGAAGGCACGAGCGACGTGCAGAAGATCATCATCCAGCGCGCGCTGGCCTGAGGCTGCACGGGTCAGGGGGCCTTGCGACGTAGAACGATGGTGATATGGCCGTCGGTCTCCAGCGTCGCGCGCTCGACTTCGTGCAGGTGCAGGCAGCCGCTGGCGCGCAGCGCGGCGTCGAGGTCTTCGCGCGTGATCAATTCCTGGTGCATGAGTGCCGTGTTGGCCTGGCCTTTGTCGACCAGCACCTGGGCCTTGCCGTCGATCAGGCGCGACAGCTGCGGAAAGTAATAGCCCAGCCGCGACAGCAGCATGTGGCAGACCAGCAGCGTGGTCGCGAGAATCAGCCCGCCGAGCAGCGAGTTGTCGCCGGCGTTCATCGCGTTCTGCACCGCATTCGACAGGATCAGCAGCAGGATCAGGTCAAATGGCGCGTACTGCGCGGTCTGGCGCTTGCCGGTCAGGCGCAGGAAGACCAGCAGGAACAGGTAGACGACCACTCCCCGGAAAACGAATTCCCACCACGGTACCGATAGCTCCAGCATGTCGCACTCCAAGGGTTGCATGGCGCACTGTGCCGGCCGGCGCGCGGCTTGTCCAGACCGCCGTGGCGACAGGGGTGCTGTGGTCGAAGGCAAAATGGCGGAGGGTGCAGCCATGCCGCAAGGCCTGGCGCCCGCTTTTTTCAAGGAATTCCGACCATGCACACTTCGCCGACCTCCACCTCTTCCATCACGCGCCGCCAGTGCCATCGGTGGGGCGGTGGTGCAATGGGCGCACTGCTGCTGGGCACCTGGCAGCAGGCCCGGGCGCTGTCGCTGGCCGACCTCTCCTCCGCCGATGCCAGCAGCGGCATCAAGCTGGCATTGAGCAAGGGAGCAGAGGCCGCCGTGGCGCTGCTGGGCCGCCCCGACGGGTTTCTGAACAATCCCCAGGTGCGCATTCCGCTGCCGGGCTATCTCGACGATGCGGCCAAGCTGATGAAGCGCTTTGGCCAGGGCAAGCGCATCACCGAACTCGAGACCGCGATCAACCGCGCGGCCGAAGCCGCCGTGCCCATGGGCAAGGACCTGCTGGTCAACGCGGTGCAGACCATGAGCGTCACCGATGCGAAGAAGATACTGACGGGTGGCGACAACTCGGTGACGGCCTTCTTCGCCGAGAAGACGCGCGCGCCGCTGAACACGCGCTTTCTGCCCGTGGTCAAGCAGGCGACCGACCAGGTGGGCCTGGCGCAGCAGTACAACCAGTTCGCGGGCAAGGCCGCAGGCCTGGGCCTGATCAGCGCCCAGGATGCCGATCTGTCGCAGTACGTCACGGGCAAGACGCTGGACGGCCTGTTCCTGATGATTGGCGAGGAAGAACGCAAGATCCGCAAGGACCCCGTGGGCACGGGCAGCGCGCTGCTGCAGAAAGTGTTCGGGGCGCGCTGATGGGCCAGGCAATGGTTGCGGCCTGCCCCTGCGGGCGGGTCGATGGCAAGGCGCGGCCGCTGTCCTATGCCGACTGCTGCGAGCGTTTCATCGCGCATTTCGACACCACGCCCGCGCCCGATGCCGAGCATCTGATGCGCTCGCGCTACAGCGCCTTCGTGCGCGAGAACGCGGACTATCTGCAAGCCACCTGGCATGCGAGCCAGCGCCCGGCAACGCTGGAGTTCGATGCCGCCACGCGCTGGTTGGGGCTGAGCGTCAAGGACTTCCAGGTGACGGGCGAGGACCGCGCCGAAGTCGAGTTTGTCGCGCGCTATCGGATTGCCGGGCGCGCGGTGCGGCTGCATGAACGCAGCCGGTTCGTGCGCGAAGGCGGGCGCTGGTTTTATGTGGACGGGGACCAGTTCTAGTCGGGTGTCGGAGGGGTAGGGCGGTTTTTTTTAGGGCAGGACGTTCATGGTTCGACAGGCTCACCACGAACGGTTTTCCCGTTCGCCCTGATCCTGAGCCTGTCGAAGGATCGAAGGGTGACGGACCTGTCCTCACGAATCAGCCACCAGGGTGTCCACTTGGAACGAATGGTAGGGAATTTTGAATCTTCATAAGAAGGCCGGCCCTGCCGGCGCAAGCAATGCAATTTGACGCGATCTTGTTCGACTGTGACGGTGTGCTGGTCGACAGCGAAACCATTACCAATACGGTGCTGTGCACCATGCTCAACGAATCGGGCTGGCCGATCTCGGCCGAGGAGTGCATGCGCACCTTCATAGGCCGCACGGTGCGCAGCGAGACCGCGCGCATCGAGTCGCACACCGGCAGGCCGCTGACCGATGAATGGATGGCGGCGTTCTATGCGCGCCGCAACGACCAGCTGCGCGCGCAACTGGTGGCCATCGACGGCGCGCTGGCCGCGGTGCAGGCGGTGCATGCGCAGCTTGACGGACGCATTGCCGTGGCTTCGGGCGCCGACCGCTTCAAGGTGGAAATGCAGCTGACCCAGGTCGGCATGGCGCCGTATTTCGCGGGCCGGGTGTTCAGCGGCCACGAGACGCCGCGCTCCAAGCCGTTTCCCGATGTCTATCTTGCGGCCGCGGCCGCGCTGGGCATCGCGCCCGAGCGCTGCCTGGTGATCGAGGATTCGGTGCCTGGCATTCAGGCGGGGCTGGCGGCCGGCGCGACGGTCTGGGGCTACTGCCCCGACCCCGTGCTGTTTGCCACGCCGCAGATGCTGCAGGACGCGGGCGTGGCGCGCATCATGCGCTCGATGAGCGAGCTGCCCGCGCTGCTCGCGGCCTGAGGCCCTGGCCCTTCAGGGCCGCAGCAGCGGCGAAGGCGTTGTCGGCACGCCCTGTGCCAGCGCGGCCGCATGCTCGGCAGCCAGCGCGCGCGCAAACGCGGGCCTGGCCTGCAGCCGCTGCCAATAGGCCTGGGTCGCCGGCCCCCATTGGGCCGCCAGGCCCAGGTGCACGGCCAGCATCAGCGCATAGCCCACGGCCACGTCGGCGGCCGTGAAGCGCCCGGCGCAAAGCCATTGCTGGGATTGCACTGCGGCTTCGACCGCGCGCAGCCGCGCGAGAAACCAGCGCGCATAGTCCTGTGCCACCTGGGGCTGCAGGCGCTCGGGCGGCTCGAAGTGGGTGTAGCGCAGCACCAGCGTCTGCGGAAACGTCAGCGTGGCGTCGCTCATGTGCAGCCAGTTGAGATAGGCCGCGAAATCGCTTTCCTGCGCGCCCACCGCCAGGGCTTGCTGCGGGTGCAGCGCTGCCAGGTATTCGCAGATGGCCGCCGACTCCGTGAGCCGCGCCGCGCCATGGCGCAGCAGCGGCACCGTGCCCAGCGGGTTGAGTTCCAGGTAGCTGCGCGCCAGCGCGCGCGGCGGAAAGGGCAGCATCAGCAACTCGTAGGGCTGCTGCAGCTCTTCGAGAGTCCACAGCGCGCGAAACGAGCGCGCGCTCACGCAGTGGTGCAATTGGTAGGGGGCGGGAGTATCGGGCATGTGCCAGTCTAGGCAGGGCCGGGGAACGCGGCGCGCCGCAAAGGGTGCGGATCGCGCCAGTCTGCTCAGTCGGGCAGGGCCGTGCTGCGCCGCCGGTATTGCGCCGGGGTATCGCCGGTCCATTGGCGGAAGGCGCGCATGAAGCTTTTCTCGCTGACGAAGCCGCAGGCCAGCGCAACGCGCTTGATCGGCTGGCTGGTGCGGTGCAGCAGGGTCAGGGCGCGCTCGCGTCGCACCGTGTCCTTGAGCGCCTGCAGCGAGGTGCCTTCTTCCTTGAGCTGGCGGTGCAGGCTGCGCGCCGACAGGTGCAGCAGCTCGGCCAGCGTCACGGCCGTGTGCAGGCATTGGGCGTCGGCAATCAGCAGGCGGCGCACGCGCTGGGCCAGCAGCCGCTCGCGCCGGTAGGGGCGCACCTGTATGGGCAGGGCGCGCTGCAGCATCTGCTGCAACGCGGCCTCGTCGCGCGCCAGCGGCAGCGCCAGGTGGCGTGCGTCGAAGCGCAGGCTCGCCTGGGCCGCGCCAAACACCACGCCCCTGGGCTCGGCCACGGGAAACAGCACTGGATAGACATCGGCATGCGCGGGTCGGGCGAAGGGAAAGTAGGCCTGCAGCAGCGGCAGGCGCGCATCGATCAGCCAGCTTGCGAGGCCGTGGATGTTGCGCAGCACCGAGACCAGGCAGAACTCGCGCATCGCGCCCAGCGGCCGCTGTTCGGTGATCACCAGTTCTGCGATGTCGCCCTGGGTCTGCAGGTTCAACGCGATGTCGTCGGCCAGCAGACCGTGGTGGCGGCACCAGCGCGCCAGCGCCAGGCCCAGCGCGCCGCTGCTGATAGAGGCGCGGGCCAGCATGCCGTAGCTGCCCCAGGGCAGGCGGCGGCTGAACCAGCCCAGGGCCTCGTCGTCGAGTTCGCGCATCGCGGCGTCGGACAGCGCCTCCATCTGCATCGCGGTGATGCGGGCGTTGTCATCGGCCACCGACTGTGGCGCAATTTGTGCCTTGCTCAGCGCGCCGTCGGCGGGCATGCCGCGGTCGGCGTAGGCCTGCACGATTGCCTGTACAAACGCCATGGGCGTGAGCGCGGGGTGGCCGTCGGCGGCATGCGCGGCGAGCGGCTGGGGCGGGCGGACGAGAACCGGTGTAGACATGGTGCTGGCAATTATTGCAACCTTTGTGGCCTGAATGGCGCAGGGCAGACCCGTATGCTGACAGCCATGCCCTGCCTTGCCCCCGCCGTCCCCCGTCGCTCAATGCGTGGCATGGCCCGTGCTGTGCTCGTCGGCCGGCGGCAGGCCGGCAGCGCGGCGCGCCACGGCCAGGCGCTTGCGCAGCGCCACTTCGGACAGATCGAGTTCATTGACCAGGCTGCGCAGCGACTCGTCGTTGATGCGGTGCGCCTGGCGTTCGGCATACAGCACTTCGCGTTCACGCTGCAGGCAGTGGATGCGCATGTCCATTTCCATCACGTAGCGCAGCTTGCGCTGCATCACCAGCTCCGGCGTCTCGCTTTGCGCCTCGACCGACGAGGCCGAGGTGCTGCTGTCGTCCAGCAGGTTCAGCCGGTTGCGGTATTCCTGGGTCAGGTGGCCGACGACTTCCTGGCGCTGCGCGAGCCAGGCCGGGTCGCGCTGGCGCGCCTGCTCGTCGCTGAGCATCAGGCTGTTGAGCGCGGCCTGGCTGGCGGCAACGCGTGCCAGCCGTTCCTCGCGCACGGTCTCGGGCTCGGCGGCCGGCGGCATGTGGCGCAGTATCCAGGGCAGGGCGATGCTGGCCAGCACCAGCGTGAACAGGATGGTGCCCGTGGCCAGGAAGATCAGCAGGTCGCGCGCCGGGAACGGCTGGCCGCCCGGCAGCAACAGCGGCACGGACAGCGCGCCGGCCAGCGTCACCGCGCCGCGAATGCCGGCAACGGTGGTGGCCAGCGTCAGCAGGCGCGAAGGCTTCTCGGCCATCTTGCCCAGGCGGTGGGCCTGGTGCAGGCTGCGCTGCACGCCCAGCATCAGCCAGACCCAGCGCATCAGCAGCAGGGCCGTGGAGATCACGACCACATAGCCGACCAGAATCCACCAGTCTTCGCCGGCCGCAAACAGCGTGCTGCCGATGATGGACGGCAGCTGCAGGCCCAGCAGCAGGAAGATCGCGCCGTTGAACGCGGCCTCGACCATGGACCAGGTTGCAGTGCTCTGCATGCGCTCGGTGATGAAGTTGCCGCGGTCCAGGTCGGCGAAGTTGGTCGCCACGCCCGCGGCCACGGCCGCCAGAATGCCCGAGACACCGATCTTTTCACCGACGATATAGGCGGCAAACGGCAGCAGCAGCAGCAGCAGCACCATCTGCGTCGCGGCGACATCGCCCAGGCGGCGCGTGATGGTGCTGCGCGCATAGCTGAAGCCCCAGCCCAGCGCGGCGCCCACGCCCAGTCCGCCCACGGCCATCCAGGTGAATTCCTTGGCGACATCGCCCCAGGAGAACATGCCGGTCAGCGTCGCGGCCACGGCGAACTTGAGCGCCACCAGGCCCGAGGCATCGTTGAGCAGCGACTCGCCTTCAAGCACATGCATGGTCTTCTCGGGCATGCCCAGGTTGCGCGTGATGGCCGAGACCGCCACGGCATCGGTGGGCGAGATCACGGCGGCCAGCGCAAAGGCCACCGTGAGCGGCATTGCGGGAATCATCCAGTGGATCAGATAGCCCAGACCGAGTACCGTGAACAGTACCAGCACCAGCGCCAGCTTCAGAATGGGCTTGTACAGCGCGAAGAATTCACGCTTGGGAATGCGCGCGCCGTCGGAGAACAGCAACGGTGGAATGAACAGCAACAGGAACAGCTCGGGATCGAAGGCAATGTGCAGACCCTTCTGGGGCCAGGCAATCAGGGCGCCGAGCGCGATTTGTATCAGGGGCAGAGGAATGGCGCGGACATATCTGGCAGCGATGCCGGTCAGGGCTCCGAGCATCAGTACCAGCAAGACGGTTTCAACGGTGTGCATGCGGGCATTGTCCTCAGCGGCAAACGCTGCAGACCGCTGAATGGAAATAAAAACCACGTTTGCCGCTAGGGCAAAACATACACAAGGCAGGCCATGGGCATTCTGGACACTCGACTCAACTCCCGCTCGGCGGATTTTCTGGCCAATGCGGCCGCGATGCAAAGCGTGGTGCAAGACCTGCGCCGCCAGGTCGACAAGGTGTTTGCGGGCGGCGGCGAAGCCGCGCGCGCCAAGCACCTGGCACGCGGCAAGCTGTTGCCGCGCGACCGCGTGCAGCAGCTGCTCGACCCGGGCACGCCGTTTCTCGAGCTTGCGCCGCTGGCCGCGCTCAACATGTACGACAACGCCGCGCCGGGCGCGGGCCTGATTGCCGGCATAGGCCGCGTCAGCGGCATCGACTGCATGATCGTCTGCAACGACGCGACCGTGAAGGGCGGCACCTACTACCCGATCACGGTGAAGAAGCATCTGCGCGCCCAGGAAGTGGCGGCGCAGAACCGCCTGCCCTGCATCTATCTCGTCGACTCGGGCGGCGCCAATCTGCCCAACCAGGACGATGTGTTTCCCGACCGCGACCATTTCGGCCGCATCTTCTACAACCAGGCAAACCTCAGCGCCCAGGGCATCGCGCAGATTGCCGTCGTCATGGGCTCGTGCACGGCCGGCGGTGCCTATGTGCCGGCAATGAGCGACGAGTCCATCATCGTCAAGGACCAGGGAACGATCTTTCTGGGCGGCCCGCCGCTGGTCAAGGCGGCGACCGGCGAGGTCGTCAGCGCCGAGGACCTGGGCGGCGGCGACGTGCACACGCGGCTGTCGGGCGTTGCCGACCACCTCGCGCAAAACGACCTGCACGCGCTGGCGCTGGCGCGCACCGCGGTCTCGCACCTCAACCGCAGCAAGCAGCCCGATGCCGCCGACGCCGCGCCCGTGGCACCGCGCTTTCCCGCCGAGGAACTGTATGGCGTGATTCCCGTCGACACGCGCAAGCCGTTTGACGTGCGCGAAATCATTGCCCGCGTCGTAGACGACAGCCAGTTCGACGAATTCAAGGCGCGCTTCGGCAGCACGCTGGTCTGCGGCTTCGCGCGCATCGAAGGCATGCAGGTGGGCATCATTGCCAACAACGGCATTCTGTTCAGCGAGTCGGCCGTCAAGGGCGCGCATTTCATCGAGCTGTGCTGCCAGCGCAAGATTCCGCTGGTGTTCCTGCAGAACATCACCGGCTTCATGGTCGGGCGCAAGTACGAGAACGAGGGCATAGCGCGCCACGGCGCCAAGCTGGTCACGGCCGTGGCCACGGCCGCCGTGCCCAAGTTCACGATCATCATCGGCGGCAGCTTCGGCGCCGGCAACTACGGCATGTGCGGGCGCGCGTTCTCGCCGCGCTTCCTCTGGATGTGGCCCAACGCGCGGATTTCCGTGATGGGCGGCGAGCAGGCCGCCAGCGTGCTGGCCACGGTCAAGCGCGACGGCATCGAAGGCCGCGGCGGCCAGTGGAGCGCCGACGAGGAGGAAGCGTTCAAGGCGCCGATTCGCCAGCAGTACGAAGACCAGGGCCACCCCTACTACGCGACGGCGCGGCTGTGGGACGATGGCGTGATCGACCCGGCCGATACGCGCCGCGTGCTGGCGCTGGGCCTGTCGGCCGCGCGCAATGCGCCCATCGAAGACACACGCTTTGGCGTGTTCCGCATGTAAAGGAGTTCGCATGTCTACGCTTCACATTGCCTATGACGCGGGCGTGGCCCGCATCACGCTGTCCCAGCCCGAGATCCGCAACGCGTTCAGCGATGTCGCGATTGCCGACATCACCCAGGCGTTTCTCACCGTGGGCGAACGCGCCGATGTGCGCGCCGTGGTGCTTGCGGCCGAAGGCCCGGCGTTCTGCGCCGGCGCCGACCTGAACTGGATGCGCCGCATGGCCGACTACACGCGCGACGAGAACCGCGACGACGCGGGCAAGCTCGCCGAGATGCTGCGCGTGATCTATGAATGCCCCAAGCCGACGATTGCGCGCGTGCAGGGCGATGTCTACGCGGGCGGCATGGGCCTGGTCGCGGCCTGCGACATGGCGGTGGCCGCCGACAGCGCGGGCTTTTGCCTGAGCGAAGTCAAGATCGGCCTGATTCCCGCGACCATCAGCCCCTACGTGATACGCGCCATGGGCGCGCGCGCCGCGCACCGCTATTTCCTCACGGGCGAGCGCTTCGACGCCGCCGAGGCGCGGCGCATAGGCTTCGTGCATGAAGTGGCCGGCGCCGACGCGCTCGACGACACGCTGGCCGCCTTGCTCAAGCCCCTGCTGAGCGCCGGCCCGGCCGCGGTGCGCGCCTGCAAGCAGCTGGTGATCGACGTTGCCGGGCGCGAGATCGAGCCCGGCCTGGTCGCGGCCACGGTCGAGGGCATTGCCACCATCCGGGCGAGCGCCGAAGGCAAGGAGGGCGTGCAGGCCTTCCTGTCCAAGCGCAAGCCTTCGTGGCTGGCCTGATCGCCGCCGGCGCCGCCTGACGCACAGCGCAATATGCAGAACGTCTGGAACAGCATCGTGCAGTGGCTGCACGGCATAGGCCTGCACCCCGACCCCGCGGTGCTGGCGCCGCTGGGCGAGGCCGCCGATCGCATAGGCCAGGCGGCCGGCGGCATGGACCTGCCCAGCCTGCTGGCGCTGGCCGCGGCCCTGGGCTGGGCCAGCGGCTTTAGGCTGTACGCGGTGGTGTTTGCCGTCGGTCTGCTGGGCGCCAGCGGAATGATGGCGCTGCCCGGCGGGCTCGACGTGCTGGCGCATCCGCTGCTGCTCGTGGGCAGCGGCAGCTTGCTGTTCGTCGAGTTCTTTGCCGACAAGATTCCCGGCGTGGATTCGGTCTGGGACGTGCTGCACAGCGTGATCCGCGTGCCTGCGGGCGCGGCGCTGGCGGCCGGCGTGTTTGGCGCCGACAGCGCTGCCATGGCCACCTTCGCGGCGCTGATGGGCGGCACGCTGGCCTTGAGCAGCCAGGCGGCCAAGACCACGACGCGCGCCGTGATCAACACCTCGCCCGAGCCCTTGAGCAATGTCGGCGCAAGCCTGGTCGAGGATGGCGCGGCCATGGGCGCGCTGTGGCTGGCGCTGGCCAACCCGGCAGTGTTTGCCGTGGTGCTGGTGGTGGTGCTGATTGCGCTGTGGGTCCTGACCTGGATGCTCTGGCGCTTTCTGGCCGCGGCCGTGCGCAGGATACGTGGCTGGCTGGTCGGCGGCACCGCCGCCCAGCCGCCCTTTCAATAGAAACCGGCCCGCAGCGCCGCAGACCGCGGCGACGGGGCAAGACAACGATAGTCAGGAGACAGTATGTTCAGCAAGATCTTGATCGCCAATCGCGGCGAAATCGCCTGCCGCGTTGCCGCCACGGCGCGCCGCATGGGCATCCGCACGGTGGCCGTGTATTCCGACGCCGACGCGCGCTCGCAGCATGTCGCGGCCTGCGACGAGGCGGTGCACATCGGCGGCAGCGCGCCCAAGGACAGCTATCTGCGCTGGGAGCGCATTCTGGCCGCGGCCCAGGCCACGGGCGCCCAGGCCGTGCACCCCGGCTACGGCTTTCTGAGCGAGAACGAGGAGTTCGCCCAGGCTTGCGCCGACGCCGGCCTGGTGTTCATCGGCCCGCCGCCTTCGGCAATTCAATCGATGGGCCTCAAGGCCGGCTCCAAGCAGCTGATGGAAAAGGCCGGCGTGCCGCTGGTGCCGGGCTACCACGGCGCGGGCCAGGACCCCGAGCAGCTGCAGCGCGAGGCCGATCGCATAGGCTACCCGGTGCTGATCAAGGCCAGCGCCGGCGGCGGCGGCAAGGGCATGCGCGCCGTCGACAGCAGCGCGGACTTTGCCGCGGCGCTGGCCAGCTGCAAGCGCGAAGCCATCAACAGCTTTGGCGACGACGCCGTGCTGATCGAGAAATACGTGCAGCGCCCGCGGCATATCGAGATCCAGGTGTTCGGCGACACGCTGGGCAACTACGTCTATCTGTTCGAGCGCGACTGCTCGGTGCAGCGGCGCCACCAGAAGGTGCTGGAAGAGGCGCCGGCCCCGGGAATGACCGAGGCGCTGCGCAGCCAGATGGGCGCGGCGGCCGTGGCCGCGGCGCGCGCCGTCAACTACGTGGGCGCGGGCACGGTGGAATTCATTGTCGAGCAGCGCGACGGCGGCGCGATGGACTTCTTCTTCATGGAGATGAACACCCGGCTGCAGGTCGAGCATCCCGTGACCGAAGCCATCACCGGCGAGGACCTGGTCGAGTGGCAGCTGCGCGTGGCCAGCGGCGAGCCCCTGCCCAAGCGCCAGGACGAGCTGCGCATCATCGGCCATGCGATCGAGGCGCGCATCTGCGCCGAGAACCCCGACAACCAGTTCCTGCCCGCCACCGGCACGCTGCATGTCTACCGCAAGCCGGCCGCCAGCAGCTTCAGCATTGCCGATGTGCGCATCGACGACGGCGTGCGCGAAGGCGATGCGATCAGCCCGTTCTACGACTCGATGATCGCCAAGCTGATCGTGCGCGGCGACAACCGCGAGCAGGCGCTGGCGCGCCTCGACGCGGCGCTGGCGCAGACGCAGATCGTGGGCCTGGCAACCAATGTGCAGTTCCTGCGCCATGTGCTGCGTTCGCCGTCGTTTGCCCAGGCGCGCCTGGATACGGCGCTGATCGAGCGCGAGAAGGCGGTGCTGTTCCATCAGGACCCGGTGGGTCTGCCGCTGGCCGTGGCCGCGGCCACCGCCAGCGCGCTGCTGCAGGAGCAGGCGCAGCAGGGCGCCGACCCGTTCAGCCGGCGCGATGGCTGGCAGTCGCACGGCACGACCGAGCGCCCCTGGTCGTGGCAGATCGGCGGCCAGACCGTGGACGCGCGCCTGCGCTATCTGCCCGGCGGCGTGCTGTCGCTGGCGCTGCCTGCGCAGGGTGATGCGGCTGCCGTGGAATCGCCGCTGGTGTTTTCCGCGGCCAGCGGCGGGCTCGACCTGGAGTTTGCCGGCCAGCGCACGCGCGCCCAGGTGCACCGGCTCGGCGAGCAATACCATGTGTTCACGCCGCGCGGCGCGCAGGTGCTGACCGGCATCGACCTGCTGGCCCATGCGGGCGAAGCGCAGACCGAAGGCGGGCGGCTCACGGCCCCTATGCCCGGCAAGCTGGTGTCGTTTGCGGTGCAGGTGGGCGACAGCGTGAAGGCCGGACAGGCCCTGGCGGTGATGGAGGCCATGAAGATGGAGCACACCATTGCCGCGCCGCACGACGGCCTGGTCGAAGAGCTGCTGTACCTGCCCGGCGATCAGATCGGCGACGGCGCCGAGCTGCTGCGCCTGGCGCGCGCATAGACGCAGGAATTCCGGGCTTTTGGCGGCCATGCCGCCCAAGCCGAGGTACGCTAGGCGCCCATGAAAATCACTTTTTGCTGCACCGATATCAAGTCCGGACCCTGGATCGAGGGCCTGCGCGCGGCCTTGCCCGAAGCCGAGGTCTCGGTCTGGCAGCCGGGCGACCCGCAAGCCGACTATGCGCTGGTCTGGGCCCCGCCCCAGCAGTTCATGGACGAGCAGCCCGGCCTCAAGGCGATGTTCAATCTGGGCGCCGGCGTCGACGGCCTGCTGCGGCTGAAGCTGCCTGCGGGCGCGGCCGTGGTGCGCATCGAGGACGCCGGCATGGCGGTGCAGATGGCCGAGTATGTGTGCCAGGCCGTGATCCGGCATTTCCGCGAAATCGATGCCTATGAAGCCGGCATGGCGCGCGGCGAATGGGGCTTTCGCAAGCCGCGCCGGCGCAGCGACTTTCCCGTCGGCGTGATGGGCCTGGGCGTGCTGGGCCAGCGCGTGGCGCGGGCGCTCGCGCATTTCGAGTTTCCGGTCAACGGCTGGAGCCGTTCGCCGCGCGAACTCGAAGGCATCACCACGTACAGCGGCGCCCAGGGTTTCGGCGACTTCCTCGGCGCGAGCCGGGTGCTGGTCAACCTGCTGCCGCTGACGCCCGACACGCGCGACATCCTCAACGCCGACACGTTCTCGCGCCTGCTGCCGGGCGCCTATGTGATCAACGTCGCGCGCGGCGACCACCTGGTCGAGCAGGACCTGATCGATCAGATCGATTCCGGTCATCTGGCCGGCGCCACGCTCGATGTGTTTCGCACCGAGCCCCTGCCCGCGGACCATGCGTTCCGCCGCCATCCGCGCATCAAGCTCACGCCGCACGCGTCGGCGCGCACGCTGCGCGAGGACAGCCTCGCGCAGATGATAGGCAAGCTGCAGGCGCTGGCGCGCGGCGAGCCTTTGACCGGAGTGGTCGAAAGCCACCGCGGCTACTGAAAACTTGCGCCCGCAGCACAATCTACTATCCCTACGGAATGAATACCATGCGCTATCCCTCTCGCGTCAAACTGGTGGATGTCGGCCCGCGTGACGGCCTGCAGAACGAAAAGCAGACCGTGCCCGCGGCCGTGAAGATCGAGCTCGTGCACCGCCTGCAGGCCGCCGGCCTGCGCGAAATCGAAGTCACGAGCTTCGTGAGCCCCAAGTGGGTGCCGCAGATGGGCGACAACGCCGAAGTCATGGCCGGCATCACGCGCCAGCCCGGCGTGCGCTACTCGGTGCTCACGCCCAACATGCGCGGCTTCGAGTCGGCGCTGGCCAGCCGTCCCGACGAGATCGTGGTGTTTGCCGCGGCCAGCGAGGCCTTCAGCCAGCGCAACATCAACTGCTCGATTGCCGAAAGCATCGATCGCTTTGCCCCTGTGGTCGAAGCCGCGCGCGCGGCCGGCATCTATGTGCGCGGCGCGATGTCGTGCACCGTGGGCTGCCCCTACGAAGGCGAGATCGCGCCCGAGCGCGTGGGCTATCTCGCAGGCCTGATGAAAGGCATTGGCGTGCAGCATGTGGGCGTGGCCGACACCATTGGCGTGGGCACGCCGATCAAGGTGCAGCGCGCGATCGAGGCCACGCTGGCGCATTTCGCGCTGGACGATGTCTCGGGACATTTCCACGACACCTATGGCCAGGCATTGAGCAACACGCTGGCTTCGCTCGAGCTGGGCGTCTGGCAGTTCGACACTTCGGTTGCCGGCCTGGGCGGCTGCCCCTATGCCAAGGGTGCGACCGGCAATGTCGCGACCGAAGACGTGGTCTACATGCTGCAGGGCATGGGCATTGAAACCGGCATCGATCTCGATGCACTGATCGACGCCGGCCAATACATCAGCGATTTCCTCGGCCGTCCCACGCAGTCGCGCGTGGCCAAGGCCTTGCTGGCCAAGCGGGAGGCGACTGTCTGTGACGCTGTCTGACATTCCGGTCGTCGCGGCACCGGCCGTGGCCGAAAAGCCCGTGATCGACATTCCCGTCGCGCTGGCGCAGCGCGCCGCGCTGGTCCTGGCCGAAGGCGGCTTTGCCGAAGATTTCGACGGCGTGGTCACTTCGCCCTGCATCAGCGTCTGCCGCATGACCGCCGATCGCAGCCATTGCCAGGGGTGCTTTCGCACGCTTGACGAGCTGCGCGCCTGGGGCAAGGTCGATGCCGCGCAGCGGCGTGCCATCTGGGCGCAGCTGCTGGTGCGGGCCGGGGTTGCGCATCCGGCAGCGGCGGTGGCTGGCGTTGATTAGAAATGCCGGCCTTCGATCCTTCGATCCTTCGATCCTTCGACAGGCTCAGGACTCAGGGCTCAGGGCGAACGGCAGGAGCCCGGGCACTATGGGTGCACCCAGAAACCCCTGACGTATCACGAACGATATCCAACCGTTCGTGCTGAGCCTGTCGAAGCATGAACGGCCAGGCCTCAAAGTGAGCTCCCGCGCATGAAACACATCACCTTCCATCTCGATTTCGTTTCCCCCTATGCCTGGCTGGCCTTCGAGCGCATGCCCGAAGTGCTTGAAGGCCTGAGCTATACGGTCCAGTACCGGCCGGTGCTGCTGGGCGCGCTGCTGCAGCGCGACGGCAATCCCGGCCCCGCAGGCATTGCCGCCAAGCGCGCCTGGACCTACCGCCATGTGCACTGGCTGGGCGCATCGCTGGGCGTGGGCCTGGACATGCCGGCCGAACACCCTTTCAATCCCTTGCCGCTGCTGCGCCTGGCACTGCAGTGCAGCGACGACGGCAGCATCAACCGCTATGTGGCCGGTGCGGTGCTGCGCCATGTCTGGCAGGGCGGTCAGTCGGCGCTTGACGCCCAGCGCCTGGCGCAATTGCAGCAGCAGCTTGGCGAGCAGCTGCGCACCGACGAGCAGGCCGCGCAGCGCGCCAAGGACTGGCTGCGCGCGAACACCGATGGCGCGGCCGCGGCCGGCGTGTTTGGCGTGCCGGCCTGGGAAGTCGACGGCAAGGTTTTCTGGGGACTCGACGGCCTGCCCATGCTGCGCGCCTATCTGGCGCAGGAGCCGTGGTTTGATGCAGAACATTGGGAGGCGCTGGCGCGCACGCCATCGGGCCTGAAAGCCTGAAACGCCCTGCCGGCCCGGATTTTTCACATCCCAAAATGCAGGCCAAGGGTTGGACCTGAGAATGTCAGCGCGGCGTCAGTTTGATGCAAGTTCCTGTTGGTTTGGTGTCAGAGAGGGGTCAGTACCGTCTCCAAGAATGGAGGTGACCGCTGCAGGCGGTACCAATAACCAACAGGAGACAACAGCATGGCCATCAACGCTGCACCCGGCGTGGGTGTCAAGGGCGTCGCACCGCGCCCGATGACACCCGAAGAACGCAAAGTGATTTTTGCGTCATCCCTCGGAACGGTTTTCGAGTGGTATGACTTCTACCTCTACGGTTCGCTGGCGGCCATCATCGCCAAGCAGTTCTTCAGCGGACTCGACGAAGGCTCGGCCTTCATCTTCGCGCTGCTGGCATTTGCCGCGGGCTTCATCGTGCGACCTTTCGGCGCGCTGGTGTTCGGCCGGCTCGGCGACATGATCGGGCGCAAGTACACCTTCCTGGTGACCATCCTGATCATGGGCATGTCGACGTTCATCGTCGGCATCCTGCCCACCTACGCTTCCATCGGTGTGGCCGCTCCCGTGATCCTGATCATCCTGCGCATGCTGCAAGGCCTGGCGCTGGGTGGTGAGTACGGCGGTGCCGCGACCTATGTCGCCGAGCATGCGCCGCATGGCCGCCGCGGTGCCTACACTTCATGGATCCAGACCACGGCAACGCTGGGCCTGTTCCTGTCGCTGCTGGTGATCCTGGGCGTGCGCACATCGCTGGGCGAAGCCGCATTTGCCGACTGGGGCTGGCGCATTCCTTTCCTGGTGTCCATCCTGCTGCTGGGCGTGTCGGTCTGGATCCGCATGACGCTGTCCGAGTCGCCCGCCTTCCAGAAAATGAAGGCCGAAGGCAAGACGTCGAAGGCGCCGCTGGCGGAATCGTTCGGCCAGTGGAAGAACCTCAAGGTGGTGCTGCTGGCGCTGTTCGGCCTCACGGCCGGCCAGGCCGTGGTCTGGTACACGGGCCAGTTCTATTCGCTGTTCTTCCTGACGCAGCAGCTCAAGGTGGATGCCGTCACGGCCAACCTGATGATCGCTGCCTCGCTGCTGATCGCCACGCCATTCTTCGTGGTGTTCGGCACGCTGTCGGACAAGATCGGCCGCAAGCCCATCATCATGCTGGGCTGCGTGCTGGCCGTGCTGACCTACTTCCCGGTGTTCAAGGCGCTGACCGAAGCCGCGAACCCGGATCTGGCAGCCGCCCAGCTCAAGAACAAGGTGGTGATCGTTGCCGACCCCGCCGAATGCTCGTTCCAGTTCAACCCCACGGGCACCGTGAAGTTCACCAGCTCGTGCGACGTGGCCAAGCAGGTGCTGGCTTCGGCTTCGGTCAGCTATGACGCCGTCGACGCGCCTGCCGGCACGCCTGCGGTGATCAAGATCGGCACGACCGAGATCCCGAGCTTCTCGGCCAAGGGCCTGACGCCCGAAGACGCCAAAGCCAAGGACGTGGCGTTCAAGAAGTCGGTGGCCGACACGCTGAAGGCCGACGGCTATCCCGCCAAGGCCGATCCCGAGAAGATGAACAAGGTGATGATGGTCGTGATCCTGACCTACCTGGTGCTGCTGGTGACCATGGTCTACGGTCCCATTGCCGCCATGCTGGTCGAGCTGTTCCCGACGCGCATCCGCTATACCTCGATGAGCCTGCCGTACCACATCGGCAATGGCTGGTTCGGCGGCCTGCTGCCCACGATGTCGTTCGCCATCGTGGCGCAGACCGGCAACATGTACAGCGGCCTCTGGTACCCGATCATCATCGCCGGCATGACGGCGATCGTCGGCACGCTGTTCGTGCGTGAAACCAAGGACATCGACATCTACGCGGGTGACTGACCCCCTGTGCGCTGAATGACGGCGCAACGCTGCGCGGCGGCCCTGGTCGCCGCGCATTGCATTGAGGACCGCACTTTGCGCACGCTCTTGCTGCAAAAGTGTGGTGAGGAAGCATCAATTTGCAGCGAAAGCGTGTCGGTTGTGGCTTTCGTCATCCTCGTGACTCTAGAATTTTCATGGTAGCCGGAGTGGGCGCCAGCAACGCGCCGCCGCCCTGTCTACTCCGCGTCGAAACATACAAATCAAGGAGCTCCAATGAACAACACCCAACGCGCATTGCTGGCCATTCTGGCCGTCGCTGGCACTTCGGCCGCCATGGCCCAAAGCAACGTCACCATCTACGGCCGTGTGAACACCACGGTGGAACGTCAGAAGGTCGGCGACGCCAAACTCACCGCCATGCAGAACAATGCTTCGCGCTGGGGTGTTCGTGGTTCGGAAGACCTGGGCGGCGGCCTCAAGGCCGGCTTCCAGCTCGAAAGCGGCTTTGCTTCCGACACCGGCGTGGCGGCTTCGCAGTTCTTCGGTCGTCAAAGCGAAGTGAACCTGTCGGGCGGCTTCGGTGCGCTGCGTCTGGGCAACTTCATCTCCGATTCGTACTACGCCACGGCCGACTACATCAGCATGCACAACCACGACACCGGCACCTCGGCCGACGTGCTGTATTCGTATGTGATGCGCGACGTGAACAAGATCGGCTACCGCTCGCCCGCATTCGGCGGCTTCAGCGCCGAAGGCGCGGTTTCGCTGAGCGAAAAGGCGCCAGGCGCGAAGAACGCTTTCGACCTGTCGGCCAACTACAACGCCGGTCCCCTGGGCCTGGGCCTGGGCTACACCAGCAACAAGGCTGTGACCGGCGTGTTCGGCAGCTTTGCCGGCGAGGCACAGCAAGTCGCACTGCGCGGCTCCTACGCCCTGGGCGCGTTCACGCTGGGCGCGTACTACCAGTACACGACGCTGGACAACATCAACGGCACCAGCGCCGATGCCAAGCGCCACGCCTACCGCCTGGCCGCCATGTACGCCATGGGCGCTTCCGAACTGCACGCCAACTTCGGCCGCGCGGAAAAGATCAAGGCCGGTGGCAACACCCTGGGCGGCACTGCTGCCAACCAGTGGACCCTGGGCTACAACTACAACCTGAGCAAGCGCACCAAGGTCTACGGCTTCTACACCAAGGTCGACAACGGCTCGAACATCAGCTACCAAGGCGGCCCTGCGGGCGCCGACTTCAGCTCGCTGGCCGTGGGCGTGCGCCACAACTTCTGATGGCCTGAGCCTGGCTGCGGCCAGTGCCTGAAAGCCTCAACCTCCCGGTGCTTCGGTGCCGGGAGGTTTTTTTATGCCTGTCGCAGCGCCTGCGCCGACATATGCAGAATCACTGAATAAATACACAGTAATATTGACTGGCATTATCGCCACAGGCGGCGCAATCCGCAGGTCCAGTCCTAGAATGGTTCGCCTTCATTCAGAAAGACTGCCTGTATGTCCCAGGGACTGATCCGCATCCGCGGCGCGCGCCAGCACAATCTCCAGAACGTCGACCTCGACATTCGCACCGGCGAGTTGACGGTGGTCACGGGCCCGAGTGGATCGGGCAAGTCGAGCCTGGTGTTCGACACCCTGTATGCCGAAGGCCAGCGGCGCTATGTCGAGACGTTCAGCGCCTACGCGCGGCAGTTTCTCGACCGCATGGACAAGCCGGCTGTCGACCGCATCGAAGGCGTGCCGCCCGCGATCGCCATCGACCAGACCAACCCAGTGCGCAATTCGCGCTCCACTGTGGGCACGATGACCGAGCTCAACGACCACCTCAAGCTGCTGTTCGCGCGCGCCGCCCACCTGCACGACAAGGTGACGGCGCTGCCCGTGCGGCACGACACGGCGGAGTCGATCTACGCGGCGCTGGCGCAGCGCAGCGCGGCCGCGGGCGATCCCCGGCTGGCGATCACGTTCGCGGTCGAGCTGCCGGCCAATACGTCGGCCGAAGAAGTGGAGCAATGGCTGTCGGCCAGCGGCTTCACCAAGGTGCAGGCCGAGCGCGAAGTCGAACTCGCGGCGCCCGTGGCCGAAGGCGCCAAGGGCAAGGCAAAGAAGGCCGCGCCCACGCGCGTGAAGATGCTCGATGTGGTCGCCGACCGCTTCCGCCTGGGCCGCACCGAACGCGCGCGCGCCATGGAGGCCATCGAAGTCGCGCTCAAGCGCGGCAGCGGCCACATGACGGTCTACTGCCTGCCCGAGGAAGGCGAGCCCGAACTGTGGCGCTATTCGCTGGGCCTGCACTGCCCTGAAAGCGGCCTGGGCTATACCGCGCCCATGCCGTCGCTGTTCTCGTTCAATTCCGCCGTCGGCGCCTGCGAGGCCTGCCGCGGCTTCGGCCGCGTGATCGGCGTCGACTGGGGGCTGGTGATTCCCAATGCAAAGCTCACGCTGCGCACCGGCGCCGTGAAGGCCATACAGACGCCCGCGTGGAAGGAAATCCAGGACGACCTGATGCGCCACGCCGAAGCCGAAGGCATTCCGCGCGACACTGCCTGGGCCAAGATGACGGCCGAGCAGAAGGCCTGGGTGCTTGACGGCTCGCCGAACTGGAACGGCAAGTGGAACCAGACCTGGTACGGCATCAAGCGCTTCTTCGAATACCTCGAAAGCAAGGCCTACAAGATGCACATCCGCGTGCTCTTGTCCAAATACCGCAGCTATACCGAATGCCCCACCTGCCTGGGAGCGCGCCTCAAGACCGAAAGCCTGCTGTGGCGCCTGGGCACCAAGGCCGGCGCCGATGCCGTGCTGCCGCCCGCGCAGCGCTTCATGCCCGCGGGCGTTTCCTGGAGCCGGGCCCAGCTCGAAGCCTTGCCCGGCCTGTGCCTGCACGATCTGATGCGGCTGTCGATCAACCGGCTGCAGCAGTTCTTCGCCACGCTGGCACCCACCGAACAGGCCCAGGCCTCGGACGGCGAAGCCCAGGCGCTGAAGATGCTGCACGCCGAAATCCATACGCGGCTCAAATACCTGGCCGATGTCGGCATAGGCTATCTGACGCTGGACCGGCAAAGCCGCACGCTCAGCGGCGGCGAAGTGCAGCGCATCAACCTGACGACGGCGCTGGGCACCTCGCTGGTCAACACCTTGTTCGTGCTCGACGAGCCCAGCATAGGCCTGCACCCGCGCGACATGCAGCGCATCACCGAAGCCATGCAGCGCCTGCGCGACGCGGGCAATACGCTGGTCGTGGTCGAACATGACCCGGCCGTGATGTTTGCCGCCGACCGCGTGATCGACATGGGGCCGGGCCCGGGCGCGCGCGGCGGCCAGATCGTGTTCGACGGCACGCCCGAAGACCTGCGCCATGCCGACACGCTGACCGGCGCCTACATGGGCGGGCGCAAGCAGGTGGGCTTTGGCTTCAAGCGCATGGTCACCGATTCGACGCCGCGGCTGGTGCTCGAAGGCGCGCGCGAACACAACCTGCAGCACCTCGATCTCGACTTCCCGCTGCAGCGCCTGGTCACCGTGACCGGCGTCAGCGGCTCGGGCAAGTCGACGCTGATCCAGGACGTGCTCGCGCCCGCGCTGCTGCGCCATTTCGGCAAGCCCACCGACTCCGCGGGAGCGTTTGATCGCCTCATGGGCGCGGACCATCTGAGCGACGTCGTTTTTGTCGATCAGTCGCCCATAGGCAAGACCGCGCGCTCCAACCCGGCCAGCTATGTCGGCGCCTGGGACAGCATCCGCGAGCTGTTCGCGGTCGCGCCGCTGGCGCGCCAGCGCGGCTACACCGCGTCCAAGTTCAGCTTCAACAGCGGCGACGGCCGCTGCCCCACCTGCGGCGGCTCGGGCTTCGAGCATGTCGAGATGCAGTTCCTGTCCGACGTCTATCTGCGCTGCCCCGACTGCGACGGCAAGCGCTACCGCCCCGAAATCCTCGAAGTGCATATCGAGCGCCATGCGGTGGGCGAATTGCAGCCGCGCCTGCTGAATGTCGCCGATGTGCTGGAACTCACGGTGAGCGAAGCCGCCGTGCTGTTTGCCCAGGACCGCGACGTGGTGCGCGCGCTGCAGCCCATCGTCGAAGTCGGTCTCGAATACGTCAAGCTGGGCCAGCCCGTGCCCACGCTCAGCGGCGGCGAGGCCCAGCGCCTCAAGCTTGCGGGCTTTCTCGCCGAAGCCGCGAAGACCGCATCCAAGTCGCGCCAGGCGATTGCGCGCAAGGGCACGCTGTTCCTGTTCGACGAGCCCACCACGGGCCTGCATTTCGACGACATCGCCAAGCTGATGCGCGCGCTGCGCAAGCTGCTCGAAGCCGGCCACTCGCTGATCGTCATCGAGCACAACCTCGACGTGATACGCGCCAGCGACTGGCTGATCGACCTGGGGCCCGAAGGCGGCGAGGGCGGCGGCTTCATCGTCGCCCAGGGCACGCCCGAAGACGTGCGCCAGCACCCCACATCGCACACCGCCCAGGCGCTGCGCGAGTACGACCTGGCAATGGGCGTGGGCGGCCAGCTGGTGACCGAAGTCGCGCCCATGCTCTATCCGCGCGTGGCCCGGGCGCGGCCCGCGCTGCCCGCGAAGAACGTGATCGAGATCGTCAACGCGCGCGAGCACAACCTCAAGCAGCTGTCGGTGGAGATTCCACGCGGCAAGTTCAACGTCGTCACGGGCGTCAGCGGCTCGGGCAAGTCGACGCTGGCGTTCGACATCCTGTTCAACGAAGGCCAGCGCCGCTACCTCGAATCGCTCAACGCCTATGCGCGCTCCATCGTCCAGCCCGCGGGCCGGCCCGAAGTCGACGCGGTGTACGGCATTCCTCCCACCGTGGCCATCGAGCAGCGGCTGTCGCGCGGCGGGCGCAAGTCCACCGTGGGCACGACCACCGAAGTCTGGCATTTCCTGCGCCTGCTGTATGTGAAGCTCGGCACCCAGCATTGCATCCACGACGGCGCAGCCGTCGAGCCGCAGACGCCCGACAGCATCGCCGCGCAGCTGATGACGCAGTTCCGCGGCCAGCACATAGGCCTGCTCGCGCCGCTGGTCGTCAACCGCAAGGGCGTCTATACCGAGCTCGCCGACTGGGCGCGGCCGCGCGGCTACACGCATCTGCGCGTCGATGGCGAATTCCTGCCGACCACGGGCTTTCCGCGCCTGGACCGCTTCAAGGAACACAGCATCGATCTGCCCGTGGCCAGCATCGAAGTCTCGCCGGCCAACGAAGCCGAGCTGCGCCGCTACCTGACCCAGGCGCTGGAACTGGGCAAGGGCGTGCTGCATGTGCTCAGCGGCATAGAGAACCTGGGCGCGGCCATGGCCGGCGGCCAGAGCACGGCCGGCGTGGGCACGCTGCAGGCGTATTCGACGCAGCGCGCCTGCCCCATCTGCGCGACCAGCTATGCCGAACTCGATCCGCGGCTGTTCTCGTACAACAGCAAGCATGGCTGGTGCCCCGACTGCGTGGGCACGGGCGTCAAGCTGACCAAGGACCAGCGCCAGGTCTATGACGACACCCTGATGGCCGAAGACAACCGCGGCCGCGAAGTCAAGTTCGAAGGCCAGGAAGTCGAAGACCTGGCCGAAGTCACCTGTCCCTGCTGCGCGGGCACGCGGCTCAACGCCACGGCGCGCGCCGTGCGCTTTCACGGCGTGGGCATCACCGACATCGCCAGCCTCGCGGTCAACGATGTGCGCACCTGGGCGCAGAAGCTCACGCTGACCGGCCGCGAAGCCGGCATCGCGCGCGACCTGCTGCCCGAAATCCTGGGCCGGCTCGAGTTCCTCGAAGAGGTGGGCCTGGGCTATCTGACGCTGGACCGCGGCGCGCCCACGCTCAGCGGCGGCGAAGCGCAGCGCATACGGCTCGCTGCCCAACTGGGCAGCAACCTGCAGGGCGTTTGCTATGTGCTCGACGAGCCCACCATAGGCCTGCATGCGCGCGACAACCACATCCTGCTCAACGCGCTGCACAAGCTCGGCGACAAGGGCAATACGCTGGTCGTGGTCGAGCATGACGAAGACACCATTCGCCGCGCCGACCATGTGATCGACATAGGCCCGAGCGCGGGCAAGCGCGGCGGCCGGCTGGTCGCCGAAGGCAGCCCGGCCGATGTGATGCGCGCCGAGGACTCGGTCACGGGCCGCTATCTGCTGCACGCCATGCGCCACCCGTTCCAGCCGCGCCGGCCCGTGGTCTGGCCGCCGGTGGCCCAGGCCGCCGTGGAAGAAAGCGCCGAAGCGCCGAAGAAGCGCACCAAGAAGCAGATCGCCGCCGATGCCGCCGCGGCCCTGGTGGCCGACAGCGCGGCCGCGAATGCGGCGCTGGCCGTGGCGCCGCGCGAGCGCGCGGCCAGCGGCCCGCAGCGCTGGCTCACGGTGCTGGGCGCCGATCTGCACAACCTGCAGAAAGTCGACGCCCATGTGCCGCTCAAGCGCCTGGTCGCTGTCACGGGCGTCAGCGGCTCGGGCAAGTCTACGCTGGCGCGCGACGTGCTCTGGACCAATGTCGCGGCCTGGGTGGGCCAGCGCAGCACCTTTGCCGGGCGTGAAGCCATGGATGCGGGCAAGGCACCCGCGCTGATCGGCTGCGCGGGACTGCGCGGCTTCGAGACCATAGACCGCGTGCTTGAAGTCGACCAGACGCCCATAGGCAAGACGCCGCGCTCCTGCCCCGCGACCTATATCGGTTTCTGGGACACGATTCGCAAGCTGTTCGCCGATACGCTGGAATCGCGCGCGCGCGGCTACGGCCCGGGGCGCTTCTCGTTCAACACCGGCGAAGGCCGCTGCCCGGCCTGCGAAGGCCAGGGCCTGCGCACCATAGAGATGAGCTTCCTGCCCGACGTCAAGGTGCCTTGCGACACCTGCCATGGCGCGCGTTTCAATCCCGAAACGCTGGCCGTGACCTGGCGCGGCAAGAGCATTGGCGACGTGCTGCAGATGGAAGTCGACGAAGCCGTCGATTTCTTCGCCAGCATGCCGGCCATCGCCCACCCGCTGCAGCTGCTCAAGGATGTGGGCCTGGGCTATCTCACCCTGGGCCAGCCTTCGCCCACGCTCAGCGGCGGCGAGGCCCAGCGCATCAAGCTGGTGACCGAGCTGACCAAGGTGCGCGACGACATTGCGCGCCGCGGCAACAAGGCGCCGCATACGCTTTACGTGCTCGACGAGCCCACGGTGGGCCTGCACATGGCCGATGTGGAAAAACTGATCGAAGTGCTGCACCGTCTCGTCGACGGCGGGCATTCGGTGATCGTCATCGAGCACGATCTCGACGTGATCGCCGAAGCCGACTGGGTCATAGACCTGGGCCCCGAAGGCGGCAATGGCGGCGGGCGCATCGTTGCCGCGGGCACGCCCGAGCATCTGGTCGCGCAGCGCACGCATACCGGCAATGCGATTGCGCCGGTGCTGGCGCGCGGGCCGGCGAAAGCCCACGCAGCGGCGCCCGACGCAGCGGCGCCCGACGCAGCGGCGCTCGCCTGATGCGCGAATACGCCGTGCTGTGGCATGCCCGGGCGCCGGCCAAGCCGGCGCTGGGCGCGCCCTGCAATGGCTGCGGCCTGTGCTGCCTGGCCGAGCCCTGCCCCATGGGCATGCTGGTCTCGCGCCGCCGCACGGGCGCCTGCAGCGCGCTGCGCTGGGACGAGCAGGGCGCGCACTACCGCTGCGGCGTGCTCGAAGATGCCAAGGCGATGGCCGCCGCGCCCGCGCGCTGGCAGCGCTGGCGCGGCCGGCTGTGGCTGCGCCTGAGCAAACGCTGGATTGCGGCCGGCGTGGGCTGCGATGCCGATCTGGAGGACATCCCTTAGCCAAACCCGCGCAGCGCTAAGTCCCATGGACGGAACCTTTTCCCGGTGCGGTGACTAAATGGTCTCCAAGTCGTTGTGCAAAGGCGTTTCATGTTCGAGGCCGGTCAGGATTTTTGGGGCGCGGTGGCAAGGAATCTCCCGGGTTTCTCCCGCGCGCGTTGGGCCGGCCTGGCGGGCGGCGCTCTGGTCTGCGCCATGCTCGTCGCCTGCGGTGGCACCGAGGTCGATGCGCAGCACAGTCCGCCCTATCCATTGGCCGAATTCACGCAGCAGACGCTCGATTGGCAAGCCTGTGTGCCCGAACGCATAGGCCAGGACCAGGAGGCGCTTCTCGCTGCGTTGCCGGATCGCACCCGCTGTGCACTGCTGCGCGTGCCGCTGGATTACGACCATCCCGCTGAGGGCGTATTGCAGATAGAGCTGCTGCGCGTGGCCGCGGCCCAGCCCCAGCGCCGGCTGGGGGCGATTGTGTTCAACCCCGGTGGCCCGGGAGAGGACGGCCTGGCTTCGGCGCTGGTCCATGGCATGCAGTGGGCGCTGGCCAGCCCCGAGGATGTCAGCGGCACGCAGTTGCGTGAAATGAGCCAGCGTTTCGATGTGATCGGCTTCTCGCCGCGCGGCACGGGCGCGAGTCATCCGCTGATCTGCGATGTGCCCGGAACCTTTGAGGACCAGGACAGCCTGACCTTTGATCGCAGCGCTGAAAACCTGCAGCGCGCGCAGCGCAATGCGCAGCGCATGGCCCGCGCCTGCCTCGACAATCCGCTGAGCGCGCATATCCACACCGAAGCCACGGCGCGCGACATGGACCTGTTGCGCGCCGTGCTGGGCGATGCCCAGCTGAACTACATCGGCTACTCCTACGGCACCTGGCTGGGCAGCTGGTACGCGCGGCTGTTCCCGCAGCGCGTGGGCCGCATGCTGCTCGACAGCAGCCTGGATGTGACGCAGCGCCTCGACGATCAATTCATGCTGCAGGACATGGCCAATCAGCGGATCCTGGACGAGATCATGCTGCCCTTCGCCGAGCGTCACCGGGACACGCTGGCACTGGGCAGTGCGTCCGAACTGCGCGCCGCGCTGCTGGCGCTGCCGTCTTCGCTCAAGGAGGCCTTGTTCGACGACATGGACTTCATGGACTCCTCGCTGCTCGAGCGCGCGGTGCTGCGCATGAGCGCGGCGCTGGGTCTGGACGCGTTGATGCGTTCCCACCCGGACGCCGACAATGACGCTCTGCTGGCCCTGGTCGACAGCCACCTCTTCGCGCCCGTGCCGCGGGTCAATGTCGCCGTGGCGCGGCTGGCGCGCGAGCTGATCGAGGCCCTGGCGGGCGACGAGAACCAGGCCGTGAAGGCGGACTGGATAGAAACCGACGCGCAGGGCGCGCTGCGGCTGCTGCCCGAGTTCACGGTGAACATGGCCGTGCGCTGCAACGACACCGGAACCGCGGGCGATGCGGCGTACTGGCTGGGCGTCAGCAACGACCAGGTGGCGCGCTATCCCATGGTGGGCGGCGACACGGCGTCCAAGCCCTGTGTGTACTGGCCCGTATCGTCGCGCACCATCCCGCCGCTGTCGACGATCGCAGGCTTGCCGATACTGATGCTGCAAAGCCGTTACGACGGCGCAACGCCCGTCGAGAGCGCGCAGACGACGCTGGCCGCATTGCCGGGCGCACGCATGATCCTGGTCGAGAACGAGTACCAGCACGGCCTGTTTCCCTACGGCACGGAGTGCGTCGACACCCAGGTCGCGAACTACTTCCTGCAGGGCACGCTGCCGCCGCGCAACAGCAGCTGTGCCGGCAAGGCGCTTGCGGGCAAAGCCGGTGCATAACCGCAGACCACCATGACAGTGCACATTCCATCGCTTTGGCATTCCTTGCGCCTGTCCGGTGCCGGGCTGCTCGCCGCGCTGCTGGTCGCCTGCGGCGGCTCCTCGCCCGATGACCCCGGGACCCCGTTTGCACAGCAGCGGCTCGATTGGCAGGCCTGCGATCCCGACCAACTGGGCGAAGAAGCGGCCCATGCGCTGACGCAGCTGGGCGCACGCGCGCAATGCACGCTGATGCGCGCGCCGCTCGATTACAGCCATCCTGACCGCGGCGAGCTGCAGGTGGCCGTGCTCCGGGTGGCGGCCGAGCAGCCGTGGAAACGTGTGGGAGCGATCTTTTTCAACCCCGGCGGTCCGGGCGGCGACGGCACGGGTTTCGCGGCGGTGCAAGCCGCGGCGTGGCGCTATGCCAAGCCCGACAGCGCGACGGGCCAGCTGCTGATGCAGCTTGCCAACCGCTACGACCTCGTCGGCTTTGCACCGCGTGGCGTGGGAGCGAGCAGCCCCCTGACCTGCGAATCGGCGGAATTGAATGAAATCCAGTTCAACCTGAGCTTCGACCGCAGTCCGCAGAATGTAGGCAATGCATTGCGCAACGCGCGCCTGGAGGCCGACGCCTGCCGCACCAATCCCTTGAGCCCGCATATCCATACCGACGCCACGGCACGCGACATGGATCTGCTGCGCGCGCTGCTGGGAGACCGCCAGCTCAATTACATCGGCTACTCCTATGGCTCCTGGCTGGGCACCTGGTACGCGAGCCTGTTTCCCGACCGCGTGGGGCATATGCTGCTCGACAGCAGCATGGATGTAGGCGCGGACTTCGACGCCGCCACCTTGCAGCGGGAAATGGGGCACCAGCGCACGATGGACGAAATCCTGCTGCCCTATGTTGCCCGCCATCCGGAATTGTTCAACCTGGGCAGCAGCGCCATCGCATTGCGCGCGACGCTGCTGGCGCTGGCTCCGGCCATCAAGTCGCAGCTGTTTTCCGCGCTCAATTTCAATGATTCCGCGCTGATCGACCGCAACGGCCTGCTGCTGAATGCGGGCATCCATTTGAACGCCTTGCGCGAGCAGCTTCCCATGGCCGATGCCGACCAGCTGCACGCCGCGATCGACGCCCATGCCTTCATTCCCGCCGCGGAGGAAAACCAGGCCGCAGTCTTTTTTGCGCATCGCCTGGCGGACCGGTTGCTGGCCGCGCCGGCGCGCGCCAGCATACTGCTGGCGCCGCCGGCGGCGGTGAATGTCAGCGTGCGCTGCAATGACCTGGCGACGCGTGCCAGCGAGCAGTACTGGATTGATGTGGGCAACGACTACGCGGCGCGCTATCCGTTCTTCGGCGGCGCGGCCACCGAGAACCCCTGCCTTTACTGGGGCGCGCCGCGCGCCGTCAGGCCGCCATTGTCGGCGGCGGCCACGGCCGTGCCCTTGCTGCTGCTGCAAAGCCGCTACGACGCGCTGACCCCCGTGGAAGGCGCGCAGGCAAACCTCGAAATCTTGCCGAACGCACGCCTGATCGTGGTGGAAGACGAATACGCGCATGGCGTGTTTCCCTACGGCGATCCATGCGTCGACGAGAAGGTGGCGCATTATTTCCTGCGCGGCGCGGTGCCGGCGCGCCTGAGCCACTGCACGGGCAAGCTGCTGGCCGGCGATGTGCCGACGAGTGCGGCGCGCCTGGTGGCCCAGGCCGCCCAGGAAAGCACTCGGGACCAGGACTTCATGGCGCGCATTCGTCGCCAGATCGGCGTGCCCGCGCCCCGAGGCCTTTGATGCGCGTCGGCTAGCCCGGACCCTTGCCGGTCTGCAGATGCTGCTGCAGCAGCTGCACGAAGACATCGGCGCGGGCCGACGGCGCGCGGTGCAGCGGCAGGGCCAGCGCGATCTCGACCGCGCAGTGCGGCAGCAGCGGCCGTATTGCCAGCTGCGCGGCAAACTTGCTTGCCACATAGGGGTTGACCACGCCTATGCCCGTGCCTTCGGCCGCGAGGCAGCAGATGGTCGATGAGTAGGTGGTCTCTATCGTCGAGCGCGCCTGCACGCCGTGGCGCTGCATGGTCTGCTGCAACTGCAGGAAGATGTTGTCGTCGGCATTGAGCGTCAGCAGCAGCTGGTCGGCCAGGTCGCTGACATGCAGTTCATCGCGCTGCGCCAGCGCATGGCCGGGGTGCATCACGCAGACCGCCTGGCTGCGGTGCAGCACGCTGGCGTTGAGATCGGGCGCGTCGATGGCCATGGTGCTGACCACCAGATCGAACTGGCCCAGCTGCAGGCCTTCGCGCAGATGCGGTGTGCCCAGGGTCTGCAGGCTGATGGGCGTGCTCGGGTGCTGCTGCACGAAGGCATGCACCACGGCCGGCAGCACCGACAGGCCCAGCGCCGGCGTGCAGCCTATGCGCAGCGTGCCCGCGCCCGACAGCCGCAGGCCCTGCAGGTCGCGCTCTATGCGCTCCAGGCCGACAAAGTGCTGCTGCACCTTGGCAAACAGCTCAAGCGCTTCGGGCGTGGGCCGCAGCCGGCCCTTGTGCATGTCGAACAGCTTGAGGCCGGCGCCGGCCTGCATCTGCGCCAGCAGGCGGCTGACCGACGGCTGGGTGGTGTGCAGCAGCTGCGCGGCGGCGGTGGTCGTGCCGGCCTGCATGACGGCGCGGAAGGCTTCGATTTCGCGAAAACTCAGAGGGCGGGGCATGGCGCGAGGGTATACCAATCCTGTATAGATGGCACGGAAAAATGCATTTTGTCGTCTGGTCTGGGCTGCCTACACTGGCCTCACACCAGACAAGGTCGCGCACAGCGGCCGTATTTCCCAAGAGGCATTCCCATGAATAAAATCGCCCGCCGCCATTTCGGACTGACCGCCCTGGCCGCCACCCTCATGGCCTGCTCGGCCAGCGCCTGGTCCAGCGACGCCGTCTTTCCCAACCCGTCGCGCCAGGTGCGCATCATCGTCCCGTTCACCGCCGGCGGCAGCTCGGATGTGCAGGCGCGCATGCTGGCCGACAAGCTCAGCCGCCTCTGGGGCCAGACGGTGGTGGTCGAGAACAAGCCCGGCGCGGGCGGTCACCTGGGCGGCCGCTATGTGGTCGACCAGCCCGCCGATGGCTACACGCTGATGGTCGGCTCCATAGGCCTGCACGCGGCCTACGGCATCTACAAGAAGCTGTCGTACAACCCGGCCTCCGACCTGCGCGTGGTCACGGTGCTGGCGGAAATGCCCCACGTGGTGGTGGCTTCGCCGGGCCTGCCGGTCAAGGACCTGCAGCAGCTCACGGCGCTGGCCAAGAAGGAGCCGGGCACGGTCAACTTCGGCTCGGCCGGCGTGGGCTCGTCGGTGCACATGATGGGCGAGCTGTACAAGCTGCAGTCGGGTGCGCCCATCGTGCACGTGCCCTACCGCGGCAGCTCGGCCGCGCTCAACGACCTGCTGGGCAACCAGATACAGCTGATGTTCGAGAACCCGCCCACGGTGCTGGGCCACATCCGCGGCGGCAAGATGAAGGCGCTGGCCGTGACCGGCAAGCAGCGCTTGGCCGCGCTGCCCGATGTGCCGACGGCGACCGAAGCCGGCATCCAGGGCTTTGAAGCCACGTCCTGGACCACGGTCGCGGTGTCGGCCAAGGTGCCGCAGGCGATTGTCGAGAAGATCAGCGCCGATGTGCGCAAGGTGATCAACACGCCCGAGTTCCGCAAGGGCCTCGAAGACCAGGGCATGACGGCCGTGGCCAACAGCCTGCCCGAAGCCCAGCGCTTTGTCGCCCAGGAAAAAGTCCGCTGGGACCGCGTGATCCTCGAGGGCAAGGTCTCGGCCGACTGAGGCCGGACCCGGGCGCAGCCCCGTTATTCCTCTGCCCGGACCACCGGGCAGCTTCATTTGAGCCTCCCACTTTCCGTATGACCGACTCTTACAACGCCGCCCCCTATGTGCCCTGCCGCCGCGTGGGCGATGGCAGCCAGCACCATTTCTTCGGCTACTACAACAAGTCCAACTGGGACCGCAGCAACCGCCTGATCGCTGCCCAGCGCACGCCCGCGATGGATCTGTATCTGACGCCCGACGCCAAGGCCACCATAGGCTATTTCGACACGCTGGACGGCGACCGCTTCCACGCCGTGGGCGAGACCGGTGCCTGGAACTGGCAGATGGGCAGCCAGCTGCAGTGGCTGGCCGGCGCTGCCGGCCGGCAGCTGGTCTACAACGACCGCACGGGCGACATGACGGCACGCTACCCCGGCTTTGGCGCGGTGGTGGTCGATGTCGACACCCTGGCGCGCCGCGTTCTGCCCATGCCGGTCTATGTGGTCGCGCCCAGCAGCCAGTGGGCGCTGTCGGTCAACTACCGGCGCCTGTATGTGACGCACGAGACCATTGGCTACAGCGAAGCCGGCGGCCCGTTCGCGCTGCCGCTGGCACCGGCCGACGACGGCATCTGGCGCATGGACATGGCCACGGGCGAAGCCGCGCTGCTGGTCAGCTATGCCGACCTCAAGGCCTTCCATCCCAGGGCGTCGATGGACAAGGCCATCCACTGGGTGAGCCACATCGAAGTCAATGCCTCATCGTCGCGCATGCTGTTCCTGCACCGCTGGACCGAGCGCGTCAAGGACGAAACCTGCTTCCTGCACCGCCTGATCACCATGAATCCCGACGGTTCGGACATGCGCCTGCTCGAATGCTCGGACCACCCGCTGCCGCAGCTGGCCGCCGACTTCGACCCCTGCGCCGTCGGCACGTTCGACTACGAGAAGTCCGAATACCAGATATCCCACCCGCTGTGGCAGGACGACAGCCACATCATCGTCTGGGGGCCGCACGCGGGCGAGATCCACTACCACCTCTACCATGACGTCGAAGGCGGGGAAGTGCAGGTGGTCGGGCGCGGCGTGCTGGTCGAGAACGGCCACATGACGTTCTCGCCCGTGAGCACGCGCTGGATGCTCAGCGACACCTACCCCGACGACAAGACGCATGAGCGCTTCCTGTTCTTGTTCGACATGCAGACCGGCGAGCGCCGCAACCTGGGCACCTTCTACGCGACGCCCGACCTGAGCAAGGAAAACCGCTGCGACCTGCACCCGCGCTGGAGCCGCGATGGCCGCGAGGTCTGCATCGACTCGGTGCATGAACACCAGCGCCAGATGTATGTGCTGGACGTAGCGGCCATTGTCGGCGGCTGAACTGCCCGTGGCTTGCGCCAAAGGCCTATAAGTTACATTTTGTAAATTTCATTACTTTATTTATCGGTGGTGGTAGCTTCGGCAGGCAAAAATCTTTTTGCAAACACACCTCCCCAAAATGAAAAAACTGTTCTTTGCCTTTGTGTCCGCCGCAGTGCTGGCGTCGACGGGCGCGGCCATGGCTGCCACGGATTACAACAAGCCGCCGGCAGGAGACAGCCAATACGCGGCCTGCATCAAGGCATCCAATGAGAACTACACCGGCGGAAATGACAAGAGCCTGATCAAGGGCCAGACCATGGCCCAGGCCTACTGCACCTGCGTCTGGAACGAGACGCCCGAAGACTTCAAGGGCAGCCTGGCGCGTTTCGCCGAAACGCCCAAAGGCAAGAGCACCAAGGCGTTGTGCGAAAAGCATTCCGGCTGGGAAAGCTGATCGAGCATCCGCAGGCATGAACAGAAAAGGTCCCGCACAAAATGCGGGACTTTTTTTGGGCGCGTCGCTGCCCGGCAAGCGCGTCATCCAGGTCGACAAACCGCAATGCCCCAAGCGCATGCCGGCAGCGATGGGCACCAGCATCTGCGCCCGATCGATGTGCCGGCCATTGCCGGGCCGGCGGCGTCAGGGCTTGCTCACAGCTCGGGCGGCTGGAGGGCGTCACCCGACTGCTTGCCATGGACGATCTGGCCACGAAAACCGCGGTGCGCCTGCTGGAACAGCGCACGCAGCTCGGGGTAGTCCTGCGGCTGGCACAGCGTGCAGGTGCCGCGTATCGCATTCAATTGCAGCCGGTGGCGAACGCTCACGCGCTGGCCCTGGCGTGTCCATTCCGCGCGGTACTCTCCGGCCGAATTGCGGAACTGCCGGTTGGCGGGAATGGCGATGATGGGGATGTGGGCGGGAAACTCCAGGTGATAGGTTTCATCCCGCAGTCCCGCGTCGCACGCAAACGGCGTGGCGTTCGCCGGGGCGGCGGTGCTCGATGCCAGGCTGCGAATCGACCAGCTGCCCGGCGGCGGCGGTACGACGATGCCGCCCACCATGCTGAAATCCAGGAAGTCGCTCGCCTGAAAGACATAGGTGGAGGAGTTGAACGGGCGACTCAGGTCGAAGGGGTCGCCCTTCATCTCGATGCGTCCACGGCCATCCATGCCGCAGTCGGCCATGAAGGACTCCTCCACAGCGGTGCGGTTCTGGGCATTGAGCTGGGAGAACTGGGCACGATGGCGGATTTCGTCGGCTTCGCTCAATTCCAGCCGCGTCCGGCCGTGCAGGTTGCCCGCTGCGTCGAAAACCAGGTCCACCGTGACGCCGTTGCGGTTGCGCACAAGATCCCTGTGCGGCGTGTAGGCCAGCCTGGCCTCCTGGGTGTGCAGCACCGGGGCACCCAGGTCCTCGGCGGGCAACTGGCCAAAACGCGCCCAGGGAGTGGTCGAGTCCACATACAGATCAAACTCGGGGAGGTAGGTCAGCGCATGGTTGAAACGCTCGACCATGGGAATGCTGGGCAGAACCGGACCGCCTCCCGCGCCTATCAGCACCGGCGAACTGGCGATTCCCTTGGCTGCCAGCAGCGCTTCCAGCAGGACGACATGGTCCTTGCAATCTCCATAGCGGTGGTCCAGAACGCTTTGCGCGCTGTTGGGCTCCAGGCCGCCATTGCCCAGATATACCGCGACATAGCGAATGTTCTGTGCAACCCAATGGTGCAGAGCCGCGGCCTGGGCGCGGCGCTGCGTCATGCCCTGTGTGATCTTCTCCGCCAGATCGCGGATGGCCGGCGTGACTGCGGCCGCCGGCTTGGCCTTGACCTGATAGGCCCTGGCAAGCTGTGCCCAGTCGCCATAGGTGCTGGCCATGATGGTCGGGCTGAAGGTCCACACCGGCGCCACGCGATTCTGCACCGCCAGCGGCTGCGCGCGCTGATACTGCCAGCGCCAGTGGGCGCGGCCGTCGCTCAGGGTCGCGGTATTGCTGCCTTGCACATCGCGACTGAACACATGCATGGGCATGTCGGCCGGCGCCGTCAGGGTGACTTCGGCATTTTCATACTGGTGGAATACGCTGAAGGTGTTCCACAGGCTGAAGTAGCCGGGGAACGAGGGGATCTTGCGCGTGCGTCGGATCTGGTAGGCCAGACGATTGCCGGGAGCCAAATGGGGAAACACGATGACGCGCACCTTGCGGTCGGCATAGATAGGCGCCGCGGCACTGGAATGGCTTTCCTGGGTGTAGATGCGTTCCGGCGCCACGTCATGGCGCTGGCCGTCGGCGGTCAGGGTATAGGCCGAGAGCACTTCCAGCGTCTCCATCTTTTCGCTGTAGCTTTGGTAAATCTGGCTGAACTGGTCGATGGCCGCCTTGGTGTTCAGCAGGATCTCGACGCTTTCGGTCGATGCGCTGCTGGCATCCGCATGCACTTCATGGTCGGCGCGGTAGCGCACATAGCTGAAGTCATTGCTGATTGCCGCGGCCTGTGCGGCCGGCGGGCCTGAAGCCGCGGCATCCGCCTTGGCGGGATGCGCCGAGACAAGGCAGGTCAGCAGCGCAAGGGATGTAATGATGAATTTCATGGTTCTCTCTTGAAGAGTTGTTTTTTCATCAAGATGCATGGTGCTGAATTGCCTTCCGTGCGGCGCTGGCGGTCTGCCAGTATCTGCAATGCATGATTGATAAATACTATTGTAAGTATCAATTGATAGTCTTGCTTGTTTTTCGGGGCGACTGTGTTCCCGCCCGCACGCCAACGGCCGCACCATGAAAAAAGGCCCCGACATGCGGGGCCTTGGTAGCAGAGCAGGGCGCGGTTTACTGGAAGCCCAGCGAATGCGGCAGCCAGGTCGACAGCTCGGGAATGAAGGTCAGCAGTATCAGCACCACCAGGTGGGCCAGCAGGAACAGCGGCATTTCGCGCGTCAGGTCGGTGATGGTCACGCGCGTCGCGACTGCCGTGACGAACAGCAGGCCGCCGACCGGCGGCGTGATCATTCCCAGCGTCAGGTTGACGATCACCACCATGGCGAAGTGCGTGGGATCGATGCCCAGGCTGAACGCGATCGGCGCCAGGATGGGCACCAGGATCATCACGCCGGGCAGAGGCTCCATGAAGATGCCGAACACCAGCAGCAGGATGTTGACCGCGACCAGGAACAGGGTCGGCGACAGCTGCCAGCTGACGATCAGCTCCGACAGATACTGCGGAATGCCTTCCACCGTGAGCACCCAGGCAAAGGCCGCCGAAGTCGCCATCACCAGCAGCACCGACGCGGTGAGCATGGCGGAACGCGCGGTGATGCCGGGAATCGCCTTCCATTCAAGCGTGCGGTAGATCCACTTGCCGCAGATCAGCGCGTAGAACACCGCGACCACCGAGGCTTCGGTGGGCGTGAAGATGCCGAAACGGATGCCGACGACGATCAGCACGATCAGCATCAGCGCGGGAATCGCCTTGAAGCTCGTGACCCACATTTCGCGCGCTGTCGGACGTGGCTCGGACGAGTGGTAGTTGCGCTTCTTGCAGACCCACCAGTTGACGCCGGCCATGGCCAGCGCGATCAGGATGCCGGGAATGAAGCCCGCCATGAACAGGCCGCCGACCGAGACGTTCTCATCCTGCATCGCATAGATGATCATGCTGACCGAAGGCGGAATGATGGGGCCGACGATGGCCGTGCTGGCGGTGAGCGCCGCGGCATAGGGGCGGGCGTAGCCGGCCTTGTCCATCATCTTGACCATCATCGAGCCCGGGCCCGCGGCGTCGGCCAGGGCCGAGCCGGAGATGCCCGAGAACAGCGTCAGCGACAGCACGTTGGCATAGCCCAGGCCGCCGCGCAGGTGACCGACGAACTGCGCGGCAAAGCGCAGCAGCACATGGGTCAGCGCGCCGCCCGACATCAGTTCGGCCGATAGGATGAAGAACGGCACGGCCATCAGCGGAAAGCTGTCGATGCCGGTGAACATTTCCTTGAACACCACCAGCTGGGGGTAGCGGCCGCCGACCAGCACGGCCAGCGCCGCCGAGATCGCCAGCGCGAAGGCCACCGGAAAGCCCAGCACGAGCAGGACGATGATGGCAATGAAAAGGGTGATACCCATGGTGCTTTAACCTCTCAGATGGACGCTGCGGCGTCCGCATTCATCTCGTCGGACTCGGCGTAGTCGCCGGCCGTGATGTAGTTGCGCGCAACGAAAAGCAGGTGCACCAGCATCAGCGCGAAGCCCACGGGCATCGCGAGATAGATATAGGAAATCGGGATGTCGGTCGCGGCCGTGGTCTGGAAGCGCGTGGCCCAGGCATAGAGCACCGAGAAGTAGGTCATGAAGACGCAAAAGCCCGCAATGCCCACGACCACGATGGTGCGCAGGATGCGGGCCGAGCGCGTGCTCACTGCGCGGTGCAGGTTGTCGATCGCGACATGGCCGCCAAAGCGCAGCACCAGGCCCGCGCCGAGGAACGTGACCCAGATCATCATGTGGCGCGCGACTTCCTCGGCCCAGACAATGGAGTCGCCCGTGGTGTAGCGCAGCACCACATTGGCAAAGACGATGCAGGCCATGGCCAGCAGCAGCACAATGAGCAGCCAGCGGTTGCAGGCGACCAGGGCGCGTTCGATTCGTTCAAGCATATGCATTTCGGCTGCTTGCCGGCGCAGCCGCTTTCTGAAAAGGAGTCACGGCGCGCGCCGGGACCGGCCCGGCGCGTGCGGTGCGCATTCCGGGCCGCGGCGGCCCGGAATGCGCGGGGATCACTTCGTGTTGGAAATCGAGTCCAGCGTCTTCTGGCCGAACTTCGTGGCGTATTGCTTGTATGCGGGCTCGAGCGCCTTGCGGAAAGCGGCCTGGTCGATCTTTTCCACGACCTGCATGCCGTGCGACTTGGCTTCTTCCACGCCCTTCTTCTCGACCGCGTCGACAAACGCGCGCGAGGCCAGGGCGCCGCTCTTGGCGCCTTGCGTGAACGCAGCCTTCTGGGTGTCGTTCAGGCTGGCCCAGAAGCCGGGCGAGACGATCAGCGCGACAGGCGCGTAGACATGGGCGGTCAGCGTCAGGTGCTTTTGCACTTGCCACAGCTTGGCCGACGACAGCACCGAGATCGGGTTTTCCTGGCCGTCGATCGTGCCCTGCTGCAGCGCGCCAATCACTTCGGGCCAGGACATGGGCGTGGGCGAAGCGCCCAGCGTGCGGAAGGCCGTGATGTGCACCGGGTTCTCGGTCACGCGGATCTTCAGGCCCTTGAGGTCGGCAACGCTCTGCACCGCGTGCTTGTTGTTGGTCAGGTGGCGAAAGCCTTGCTCGCCCCAGGCCAGCGCGATCAGGCCGCGCTTCTGGAACTTGCCCAGCAGTTCCTGGCCGAAAGCGCCGTCGAGCACGGCGCGCGCATGCGTGGTGTCACGGAACAGGAAAGGAATGTCGACCACGCCCACGTCGGGCACGAAGTTGCTCAGCGCGCCCGTGGAAACGATCACCGCTTCGACGGTGCCCAGCTGCAGGCCTTCGATCAGCTCGCGCTCGCCACCCAGTGCGGAGGCGGGGAACTGCTTGAACTTGAAGGCGTTGTTGGTGTTCTTCTCGACCGAGTCAGCCCAGGCCTGGGCGGCTGCGCCGTAGTGCGAGTTGATCGCCAGCGCATACCCGATCTTGACTTCCTTGGATTGGGCAAGGGCCGGCACGCCAGCAGTGGCTGCAGCAGCCGCGACACAGGTGACAACGAAGGAACGGCGAATCATGCGCATGACAGATGTCTCTTGTAGGTGATGGAATAGGAACGGGAACGCTGGCGCATTTTAGGTGCTGTTGCCGCGCAGCAAGAGGCCATTGGCCGGGCGTTGTCTGACATAGCCGACATTCGTTCATATCGACGCGCGCAATCGGCGAT